>Ga0325411_1000149_pt1 | contig 70318 bp, 56 predicted proteins | sample PopdelMetagenome_13_FD_206181 | JGI IMG/M metagenome (GOLD analysis project Ga0325411, IMG submission 206181) | Populus deltoides microbial communities from Bellville, Georgia, United States - Xylem-PdIQD-R4 | ecosystem: Host-associated > Plants > Phyllosphere > Stem > Wood/Secondary xylem... | reverse complement strand
GTTTAAAACAATATATATATATATATATATATATATATATATATATATATATATATATATAAAATGTGTTACACTTATTTTAGACGTGGGGAGGGTTTGAGGTCATTATAGCTTCTACCTGTAGGTATATTTTATTTTAAAAGGTATTAGAATGGTATTTTTGTATTAATATAAAAAATTTTAAAAATAATTATTTTAATATATTTTAAAATAAAAAAATACTTTTAAAAATCACCGGATTCTGACACACGAAGCACAGCGTGACCAGGCTGCCGACATCACCATGCAGGCATGAAGTGAAAATTTAATAAATAAAAGAAGATTATTCTTATAGCATACAATACATTTCAAGATCATAGGTTATCTCATTCAATTAAACAATCCGGCAGCTTATTTTGACAGTTTTATGATTAGACATCCAGCTCACGGGCTCCTTTGAAATTGGTATTTATCATCAACTCCGTAATTGTTTAAATACATAGAAAAAAAAAATAAAAATAGTGTCAAAATTCAACGTCCCGTCCCACCTTGTCGCACGAGACCCCTCGCGACACTACTTGTCTTGTGGGTTTCTTCACTCGTTGCCGTCCTCCGTCGGGAGGGAGGTTTGATTTTAAAAGTGAAGTTGTGGTTAATTTTTAAAATATTTTTAATTTAAAAATATATTAAAATAATATTTTTTAATTTTCTTAAAATTATTTTTAATATTAGCACATTAAAATTATTTGAAAAACATTAAAAAAATATTAATTTAAAGTAAAAAAATATTAAAAAAATTAAATTTTTTTAAAAGTATTTTTAAAACGCAAAAACAAATAGGGAAGAGAATGCACCGTGTTTTTAAAATTTTTAATTTTTTTATATTTTAAAATGTTTTTGATAGATTAATATCAAAAATAATTTTAAAAAAACAAAAAATATTAATTGCTAGTATCAGGATTCAAATCCTACGTCAATAATACAGAATCCTATAGCAAAAATTAACCACATGCATGGTTTTTTTTTTTTTTCAAAATAGAAATAGGCTCTACAACAACTTCTTGGATACATCTGCCTTCATAGTTTTGGAGCTTGTTGGATACATCTGCCTTCATAGTTTTGGAGCTTGTTTGTTATTGTCATCGTAATTATTTTTTAAAATATTTTTTATTTAAAAATATATTAAAATAATATATTTTTTATTTTTTAAATTTATTTTTAACATCAACATGTCAAAATGATTTAAAAAAATAAAAATATATATATAAAAAAAACCTTTCCAAAACATCTTTGAAGCACAAAACAAACAACTTCTTAATGCATTCTTTGGGTTAAAATGATCATGGACCACATGCATGGGTTCAACGAGATGCATGTTTTAATATTCGTTAATTTCTTTTTTTTTTCTTGGGGGTGGGGGGACTATTATCAGATTCTATGAAGAGGTTGATTCCCACGAAATCCGATCACGGCCATGAGCATGCAGTCAAGTAAAGGTGCTGTCTTTGCTTTTTTGCACTATACAAGTCAGTGAAAGAAGTAAAGTGCCTGAATTGTAAGGCGATCAGTCGATAAATTAATTATTCGCATCCTATCTGTGATATTTATTCCTCTCAGCTGGTTCATGCATGCATGCATGATTTATTTAATCCATGTGGCGGTTTCCTTTCATTGAATGTGATGTGCATGGGGGCAGATACCAGTCGACATGCATGTTAATTAATTACTCTTGATGCTTTTAGAGTTCCAGCTGCCTCTGCGTCATTCATCTGCCAGACCTTACAAGAGATCAGTTCTGTGACTTTGCCTGCATTTGAAAGGTCTAGTCTTGATTGTTCATCATTAAGGATATATATATATATAATCTGATCGAGCTCTAGAATACCCTGACTTGAAGATATTGTTTGAGTTAATTTTATTATTATTTTATTTTATTGTTGGATCGATATTCAGTTAGTTTTCATTGTTGTTGAGGGATTATGATTTATCTTTCGTTTTCAGACCTATATATTTAAAAACTTGATAACCCTAGAGAGACAGAATTTAGCAGATCTTATTTCATAAATAAAACTACAAACTCAGGCTTCTTTCTACAATATATGAACCCTATTATTTCGACTAATTCTGTCTTTTTCATGCTATCTTAAAATCAGTGATCTCTATATATGCAAGCTAGCAGGGGTGGTTTTGCATGGAGTGTTTAATTTAATCCACATTTTCATTTTAATTAGACTTAATTATTAGTAGTTAAAAAGGCATGAATCCACCATTCGAGAAAGAACGGTGCAATCATTCGACAGGGAAGGGTGGTTGCATGTTGAAAAAGGGAAGAACTCCCTTTCAGCTCCTCCATCAGTGTCTGGAAAATTACTTGCTACTATTTTACGTGATGTGTTTTGTCCATGGCCATCGAACTAGATTTGGCCAGATATTGGGGTCCATCATCTTAATCATCAACCCTAATTAATTACCTGTCATCGATTATTGTCAGGAGCCAAGACGCCAACAGCTACCTTCGACAACCTGTAATGGTTAATTTACACCATCGACTGAGGTAAATTGAGATAAACTTTTGACCTAATTCGATGTAATTGATCGACATTGAAATATATACATGTTCAGATTAATTAATGTCCAGGAATTAATGGAGATCGATGGGAGTTTTCCTTTTTCTAAAAGCATCTGAACAATCTGTAGAAACCACATGATTAATGGTTAGCGGATCGTGATGGGAGTTGTGAGAGATTAATTTTTTCAAGAATCCATTAGCTATTTTTATTTATTTTATAATTACAGATATTCTTGAATTATATTATAATAAAAAAATATTGAATGATTTTAAAAATACCCTTGAACATCAAAACGAACAAATCTTTTTTATCACTTGCCACTCTATTTCGAGTTTGAATCTAGTAAAATAGAGTTCTGGTGAGCAAAAACCAGGAGTTGAGATGGGTGAGATAAGGTATGGGTTTTGCTACTCGTTTTTGCACTTGAATGGATGACTTAAGAGTTATTATATAGTATGGTTATTTTTTAAAATATTTTTTATTTAAAAATTAATTTAGATATTAATCTATCAAAATAATCTAAAAATATCAAAAAATATAATTTAAAATTAAAAAAATATATTTTTTAAAAATACTTTTAAAACATAAGACTAAAAAGAGTTTTAATATATATTAATCCGGTCAATTACATGGTTAGCTATAATAACAAATAAAATATCAGAGATTAATAGGTATGTTCTTACATGCATTTTAAAAATATATTTAATATTTTTCAGTGATGTATTGATATAAAAAAATTTTTAAAAATAATTATTTTGATATATTTTTTTAAAAAAACACATACAATATAATATCAAACATCCACTAAATAAAAGACTTTTTTTATCTAGAGAAAACTCAATCAATATATATTTTTTAATTAAATTTATGAAAATAAAATCTATGATAAACTTTCTTGAATTATAAAATTAAAATCTATATGTCATATTGAAAGTTAAAATTATAAATCCAAAAATAATTAAAATAAGGTTTCACTCAATCAAATTAAATAAAAATACAATCTAACGGGATCAACGATCAACGAACGTGACCCGATGAAATTGTCGTCTCTCGCGAAAACACATTAAGCATAAAATAATATTCAGCTCCAAAGAATGTTGTTAAAATTAAGCAAAGCTATAGCGTGAAACACACTCTCGATCATCGAGATTGAGACAAACCACAACGATTGTGACAAAAACAAAGAACTTTGGAACCTATCTTTCACTAGCTTTTAAGATGCGCACATCGCGCACCACGCGAAACTTTCACGCCAAGCCAGGATCCCCGACGCTCCGTACGAAGCGCGTAAACACGTGAAACTCAAAGACACAAAGTACGCGACACGTGGCATCTAGAACCAGCAGTTACATACTGAATTGAGCCCCTACCTGACAAGACACTTACTTCTCCACTGGGTGTTTGTTTCCTTGTTCCCCTGATGGCGTTTTCATGAGGTCATTGTCTTTTTGCATGGTCCCTCAAGTTTTAAATATACTCAAATAGGTCCTTATTAAATACTTATTTTTAGTCTATTTGAACTTTTTTGGCCTCTGAAATTTACAAGTCGAACCCATTGAAATACTATGGTGATTGATAAGTTACATGAATACAATAATACCTTAATTGTTTTACAAAACAACCTAATTGATTGTTTCTAAAATACTTTTACTTATTTTTTTACCATTTTAGGTGATGTATTAATTATTAAATGAGTTTAATTTTAAAGTATGATGTTTTTTATAATGAAAAAAATAAAAAGTTGTTTTCTTTTATGTACCAATTTATCCCCCTGTATTTTTTAGGATATATAGCTCATTCTCTTTTTTTAAGAAGATTACACCAATTATTTTAATTTAATACATCAAATGCTTTGTAATTTTAAATTAATTAAATAATTTTATTTGATTTTATATTGAAATGTAATGAAAAATTAACTTTAATGATAGAACAGTCTGACAAAACAACTTGAAAACAACTAGTGTTAAAGTCAAGCTTAACCACCATGCTGGTGTTCTGAATTGAAAGGGCTTGATTACATTTGTAGATATCATTTTGCCAAACTAAACTAAAGGGTCCGGTTGAATAAAAATAAAGTATAAGGATTGATTTGACAGGATTCGATACCTTTAAGGACGTGCAAAGATTTAAAACCGCCTTTGAAAAGCTTGGCCATATAAGTTAAAACTGAAATGAACAAATGATAACTCGCGAGATGATGAAATTCTGAAGGATTTTATCACGAGAAAATTTTTATAAAGCGAAAGAGACGTAACGGTACTGACAAGATGGTCGTAGTGGTAAGACATTTTTTTCTGGTGGACCCGCGACTAGAGTGAGGGAAGGAGTGTTAGAAATAAAGAGCTCGAGATCTTGCTTTGTGGGGGCAAAGTTGGGGATGGAAAGGACAGGTTGATTTTTTTTCTTTTTTTATAAAAGTAATGTTTGGGTATTGTAAATATGTGTTTTAAAAAGGAATAAAAATTCATGATTATGATGATTTATTCAATCGATTAAGTTAATTTTATTTTAATTTATCAATAAAAAATAGATAATAATAAAAAATTGATCAATTTCTTAAAAAAAAATTACAATAATTTTTTAAAAAAACTTATCATAAACAAACTTGTGCCATTAAATGACATGATAAACCATCAACCAAGAATAATAGAAAACCTTTATTCTACCATGTTACTCCAAATGGATCAACTTATGATTTTTTTAGGGTATATTTGAAAATAGTATCCAGTGTTATAGATAGGGATGTGCAGAACTAAGTCTACTTTCCATCCCCACATAGTTTTTCTACTAATTACCCTTGATTCTATTCCATTATATGCCACTATTGTAACATATACTAAAAGGGATCAGTGTTTTACTGTGGACTACACAGTGTAGTCCACAGTAAAACATTGATCCCTTTATTTTTTTAATTTGTCTTATTTTTTTAGCTGTTTTTTATGCCTTTCAGGATATTTTTTTGCTTCTTTTTTTGTTTTTTTTCTTTTCATAAATTTTTTTTGTTTAATTTAGTTTATTAATGTTTAATTTTTTTATTTAGTTATCACACTTTCATGACACGTTTTCCGGATTTAACGGGTTAACCTGCTTTGACAAGTTAACCCATAATTTTTTTTTGCTTTTTAATTAATTTTTTTCATTTAGTTTAGTTTGTTAATGTTAATTTTTTTTCTATTTAGTTATCAGACTTTCATTACACATATTCCGAGTTTCACGGGTTAACCTGGTTTCACGGGTGAACCCGGTTAATTATGGGTTGACATGTCAATTTTTTTTGTTTTTTTATTTTCATAAGATTTTTTTGTTTAATTTATTTTGTTAATATTAAATTTTTTTATTTAGTTATCAGACTTCCATGACACAGATCCTAGGTTTTACGGGTTAACATGGTTTGACGAGTTAACCCGGATTTATTTTTTGATTTTTTTCTTTTTAATTAATTTTTTTCGTTTAGTTCAGTTTATTAATTTTTACTTTTTTTTATTTAGTTACCATACATTCATGACATGGACCCCGAGTTTCACGGGTTAACCTGGTTTCACGGGTGAACCCAATTAATTATGGGTTGACCCATTAATTTTTTTTTGTTTTTTTATTTTCATAAATTTTTTTTGTTTAATTTATTTTGTTAATGTTAAATTTTTTTATTTAGTTATCAGACTTTCATGACACAGATCCTAGGTTTAACGGGTTAACATGGTTTGACGAGTTAACCCGAATTTGTTTTTTGATTTTTTTCTTTTTAATTAATTTTTTTCGTTTAGTTCAGTTTGTTAATTTTCACTTTTTTTTATTTAGTTACCAGACATTCATGACATGGATCCCGGGTTTAACGAGTTAACCTGGTTTGACGAGTTAACCTAAATTTTTTTTTGCTTTTTTTTCTTTTTAATTATTTTTTTCGTTTAGTTTGGTTTGTTAATGTTAAATTTCTTTCTATTTAGTTTTTTTCTTCTTAGAGGTTTTTTTTTCTTTTATTTTTTCTTTTTAATTAATTTTTTTATAAGTAGTTCTCGGCTGATGCTTTTAGTTTTTCTTTTTGTTTTTATGTCTTTAACTGTGGACTGCACAGTGCAGTCCATGGTGAAAAGGATGATCCCTTTTTTTTCTTTTTAATTAATTTTTTCGTTTAATTTAAATTGTTAATGTTAAATTTTTTTTCTATTTAGTTATCAAACTTTCATGACACGGATTCTGGATTTGACAGGCTAACCTTGTTTGACGAGTTAGCTCAGTTAATTATGGGTTAACCCATTAATTTGTTTCTTCTTTTTTAACTATCAAACTTCCATGATGCGAATTCAAGGTATGACGGGCTAACCTAGTTTGAAGGGTTAACACAGTTAATTCATTTTTTTTTTCTTCGTTAGTTTTTTTCTTCATGTTGGTTTTTTTTCTTTATTTTTTTCTTTTTAACTAATCTATTTAATTATCACACTTTTATGACACAACATTGCAACCAGACCCACGTCCAATGTTATTGGGTCTTGTATTGCAGTCTATACACTTTTATGTTAAGGGTTAACCCAAGTTTAATGTTATTATTAATATTATAAATATTACTCTTGGGTCAGGCGTTGCAACCAAACCTAAGACTCTTGGGTATAACTTTGCAAAAAAACCTAACACTTTTAGATCTTGGTTTTTTTTAAATGTAAAAAATAATTGGCCCGTGACATCGCGCGGGGCATGTAACTAGTTCATTTATACAAAGCAATCCACTACACCTATGCAACAACTAACTTTTAGGATACTTTCAAAGAAATTAATTACAAGTAACTTTGCTTTTACGTGATCGGGAAGCATTATGTCTGAATAATCTCCATATATGTGGTTATGTAACCCCACTCGTACATGACAATTTTTGACCCAGAATATCTTTGGAATTGTTATAAGTATACCATAGCCTTAATAAAAACAAAAAATTATCTCGAAAAACCAAAATTAACCTAAAAACCAAAAATAAAAAGGAGCTCGAATATGTTTTTTCATGAACTTTAAAGATAAAAAAAATACATGATAAGAACTTTATTATCAAATGGAACCGTTTGACACAAACATCGATATTTTTGATGGCATAAATATGTATCAACGATATTTTTTTTCTTTCTACTCCCGAAAATCGACGACTTCTCTCTCTCCTTTTTCCCCTCAATCTTGGATTAAAAAAATAACAAAAATAAAATTTTGTATCAAAATTAAATTTGAAAAAAAATCGAGGCACTGGGATCGTATAATTTGTGTTATTTTGAAAGTTAGAGAATCAAAATGTATCTTTTCTAAAACTTTTAAAACACCACCGATGTTTGACGGCTTTTCTATTTCGGTTCCTATTCTTCCAGTCCCACCATTGACTAAGAAATCAGAAGCATCTGGCCTTGAATTATGATCAATTCGCCTAAAATAAAACTTTGAACACAATTCAACGATTGTATCAGAAGTTATGACTATTTTAAGCTATCATTCTAATTTGGCACGACCAGACGTTATCCTGGCATGTACTTATCTCATTGATCCATAAATGCATATGGCAGGTCATTCATACAATCTATTTTGAGCATACCCTCATCTAATTGTGGTAGACTTACATTTGACTGTTTAGAATCACTTTTTATCCCAAGTTCGACTATATCATTAACACTTATAAAATTTAGCTGGAAGAAAGAGTTCGCAAGAATATGATTTTTATATGAAATGGTCGATCAATTCATACAACTGAATCAACGGCCCGATTGATTGAGCTAGAAGACCGGTAGTGAGGCTACATGTTAGGTTGTCATGTTTTTTAAGCGTAACAAATATCTTGTCGCGCTTAAAAATAACGATATTTAGTAAATGTAATGCATCAAAAGCGTGATAATGTAAAAATATTTATTTTTACCTATTTTTTTTTAAAGGTGTTATTTTGACAAAAATTTTAACTGACCGTGCTAATTTAAAAATAAATTCAATTTTTTATATGCTAAATTAACATATTTTTTATTTATAAAAACCTGCTTTTCATTTACTTTAGGTGCAAAAATATATTATATAGAAATTTTGATCAAATATATTTTGTTAATCCTATTTTTTTAAAATTAAATTTTTACAAACACACTACTTAGAAAAGAAAGAAAAAAAATCCCATGAATAGAAACAACGCGTGAGATGTTTTAGGTATAGATAAAGTCGCGATAAATTGAAATAAAAAGCGAAAGCGACAGTACCAAATAACGAGGGACCGACTGGACGTGGGGAGCGAATATTCACTAGATTTGAATTTGTGGTTTCGAATCCGGCTCGCCACTTAACTCTACTTATCTCGATACGCAGATACACAAACATATAATCACTTAGGCTTATCAGATCATTTGTTCTACTTATCACTGATAGGTCAGTAGAAAAAGAAAGAAAGACCTCTGTACAACGCATCGAAGATAGCGAGACCAAGTCTCTTTTTATCTCCTCCTCTCTCTCTCTCTCTCTCAAACCGCAGCCTTGAAACCCTAGAAGTTGTCTCGATTTCCGAGCTCTAAGAGCCTTAATTGAGCTCTGAAGTCCCTGAATTCAGCTCAATTAAGCTTAGATTTGGTAGTAATTAGTGTCTCTAAAGAGCTAATTTTATTGATTGATCGAAAGAAATGTCGTCTTTGAGTAGAGAATTGGTGTTTCTCATACTTCAGTTTCTCGAAGAAGAAAAATTTAAAGAGTCTGTCCATAAGTAAGCCTCTGTCTCTTCCTGTATGTATATTTGTACGTATCTGTGTATTTTTGGATGTATTTGTATTTGTCTGTGAAAGTAGTGGATTTTGAAGCGTTATCGGAATGAAGTCTCGCTTACTGTATCTTTCTGTATGTATTTTGTACGTATTTGTATATTGTTTTGGTGTCTTTGTGTATTATGTGTGCTGTTTGTGGATTTTGAACTTTCGTTACGTGGGATGGATTTATGGCTGTTGAGTTATAGATAAAGTGCTCACTAGTTTTTGTTAAGCTTATTTAAGTGGTTTGGTGGTGGTATTTTGGGCTGTTTGTGGAAGTTGAAAATTTCGAAGTTGTGAAAAATTTACTGATATTCGCTTTTTTTTAAAAAAAGGATAAGTTGGTTTTATGGTGTGGAGGAAATCAGGTAAAAGAAAAATTTTGAGTGGGGAAGAGAAGTTTTGGAAGGTTGTCTTCGTTTTTTGAAAGAAGAAAGATTTTGAGTTAATTGTTTTAGTAGTTTGAATTTTAACTTAAAAACTTGAATGGAAAGAGAAATTTTCAAAGATCCGTTTTTGTTTATCGAGAAAAGAAGGAAATATTTCAAGTCTTAATTCTTTATAATTGTTGAATTTTATCTTAGAAAAGTTGAATGAGGCCGTTGGATTAGATGTAGTTGAGTTGTTTGAGGTTTTGATTTATTGAGCTTTGAGTGATGAAAGAGTTGGGAGTTTTGTTGGGCTGAGAGTTGGGTTTTTGTTTATTTATTTATTTTTTGTCAGGGCTGGGGTTATTCAAAATGTAAAAGTTGAAATATTTGCGATTTGGATGGTCTGTTGGTTTTTAATCTTTGTGACATAATTGATGGAGAAATTTTGATTGAATGCAAATGTTGTGTGCTTTAGGCTTGAGAAGGAATCTGGTTTTTATTTCAACATGAAGTACTTTGAGGAGAAAGTGCTGGCTGGAGAATGGGATGAAGTTGAAAAGTACTTAGCGGGGTTTACCAAAGTCGATGATAACAGATACTCAATGAAGATATTTTTTGAAATCAGGAAGCAGAAGTATCTAGAAGCGCTTGATCGGTAAATTGCATCTAGATTTACTGGGGAAACTTTCTGACTCTAATTTGGAATAGCTCTATTCATTTTTTTGTATTTGATTCACACTTACAGGCAAGACAAGGCGAAGGCGGTTGAAATTTTAGTGGGTGATTTGAAGGTGTTCTTGACATTTAATGAGGAACTGTACAAAGAAATCACTCAGCTTTTAACTCTTAACAATTTCAGGTATTTTTCTCTCTCTCTCATTAAGCTATATGGGTTATCTAGCAAGGTTTAATGTCACCATCTACTTCCCTTCTTGATCAGTTCGGCTGCTGAGTGTTGGGAAAATATTGAAATTCATCAATTGGTTGACAAAATGGTTTTCTTAGCTATGCTTAATTCCTGCTCATTTTCAACTATTATTTATTAACTTTTTTCTTCCCCTCATTTTTTGTGAAACCAGTGAAAATATGTGGTACTAGGCGCGGGGTTACATTCATGGAGTCACTTTCTTATATGAATTATGGAAACACAAAGAACTCTAATTTGTTTAAATGACCATCCTTTCTCTTTGTTATTTATACAGGGAAAATGAGCAGCTGTCCAAGTATGGCGACACAAAAACAGCTCGTAGCATCATGTTGGTAGAGCTAAAAAAGCTAATTGAAGCAAATCCTCTCTTTCGCGATAAGCTTGCATTTCCTACCTTGAAGTCATCTCGATTGAGGACTCTAATTAATCAGAGGTAAAGTTAATATAGCATTGGTTGATTAACGAACATCTTTTTTTGTTATTAGGACATGTTGTTTATTATGAGGTCTGATTTATGCTGTACTTGATTTATTATGTTTGGCTAGTTCTGCATTTTTCACGTTCTTCTGCGTTAAAGATAGCTTTTATTTATCAGATAACGTAGTTTATTAAATTGGCATGGCTTGAATGTTATAATCTCAGGAGATTACTTGAAATTATTTTGTTTCTGAAGCTTTCAGTTGACATAGTTAATGTTTTGACCATGTGCATACAGTGATGTATGGTTTTCTTTGAACAAAAGGGGATCTTCGATTTACTATCATCTTTTTTCCATGCTGCTATGTTTTCCATTTTATTTTCCATATCAATGTTTGCCATTGCATGTGACTATTTGGTCATTGCAGTTTGAACTGGCAGCACCAATTATGCAAGCATCCAAGGTCGAACCCAGACATCAAGACTTTGTTCATAGACCACACATGCTCACCTACAAATGGTCCTCTTGCTCCTGCACCTGTCAGTCTTCCTGTTGCTGCTGTTGCAAAGCCTGCTCCTTATACATCTCTTGGGGCTCATGGTGTATGATATCTTAAATTGTTTATTTTCCTAACCCAGAACAGGCTTTTGATTTTGAGGAGTTGATCACTGAAAAATTCATTTCATCTTTTTGGTGTATAGCCCTTTCCAGCTACTGGTGCAGCAGCTAATGCTGGTGCCTTAGCTGGTTGGATGGCAAATGCTTCTGCTTCTCCATCCGTTCAAGCAGCTGTTGTTACTGCATCATCAATTCCTATTCCTCAAAATCAAGGTTTGCAATTTGATTGAGTTTTACTTTACTTTTTAGCAAACATGTCACTTTTAAAAAATAGTGATAACTGATAAGCTGAGGAACTAAAAAAAACAGAGAGAGAGATAAGCTGAAACAACATCGAACTTCTCTCTGATTGCATCAATGACACATTCTTACTTGGTACATGTCTTTGGATCCAAAATGGTTACATTTATTCCTTCTGATTCCTATGTTTACTTATATTTTTGCGGGAGAAAGAAGGATGTGTTGGGGATGGGGTCCATTAATTCCAATAATTTCCTATCTGTTTCCAATCTCTGTTTGATTCCACCTCATTTTAGTTAACCAGATAGTGTAACATGGGTAATATGGTTATTCGGGAGTTGGGAAATGATGATTAAGAGGTTGACTCTTGGTTAACATACTCGCTTGTCTCCCAGTTTCAGTCTTGAAACGTCAAAGAACACCGCCAACTGCCCTGGGTATCGTTGATTATCAGAATCCTGATCATGAACTAATGAAACGTCTCCGGCCTGCCCAATCTGTTGAAGAGGTATTTTGTGCTAATTTTGCTCCATGTATGCAACTTGAGGATAATTCACAATGTTTTTTGTCATTACGTGTACTGTTCTTAAAATCTAGGTTCCATTGTTTCATTGCTAATTCTGGACAGGCTTTCTTTTTTAGGCTACATATCCAGCATCTAGACAACAGGCATCTTGGTCTCTGGAAGACCTGCCAAGGACAGTAGCTTTTGCCCTGCATCAAGGGTCAACTGTCATGAGCATGGATTTTCATCCTTCTCACCACACATTGCTTCTTGGTATATATATATTGATAATATATGTCAATGATCATATTGGAATACATTACTGCATTCCTGCCCCCCTCTAACTTATTGTGTCATTTGAGCAGTTGGTTCTGTTAATGGTGAAATTACGCTTTGGGAACTCATCTCACGGGAGAGACTGTTTTCAAAGCCCTTCAAGATTTGGGACTTGCAAGGTTGTTCATTGCAATTTCAGGTCCTCTCTGATATCCTTTTGTACTGCACTTGTATTAATATATTTTCTTCACAACGTTGCTCCATTTGCTTTGATTGTAAATGAAAACCAAGAACCTTTGTTATGCCATCAATGTGGTGGCAATTTTTTGGTTTCACTGGACATCTTTTCTGTAACTTGTGACATATGGGACTTTGAAGCAACTATTTTGTGGGTCTTATATGCAATTTCTTGCAGGCTTCTGGTTTCAAAGATGCATCAATTTCTGTCACCCGTGTTGCATGGAGTCCCGATGGAAATTTTGTGGGTATGTAACAGTAGTTAGATAAAGCATTAAAGGTGTGCTGCTGGTATCTTAATGTTTTTATCGTTACAGGGGCTGCGTTTAATAAACACTTGATTCACTTGTATGCATATAATGGACCAAATGATCTGCGCCAACATTTAGAGGTGATTCAATCTCTTGTTGCTGCTTGCTTGGCTATTGAACCAAAATCTGTAACTATAGCATTGACTTGCCTTTGTCACCACAGATTGATGCCCATGTTGGTGGTGTTAATGATTTGGCTTTTGCTCATCCAAACAAACAACTTTGTGTGGTCACCTGTGGAGATGACAAGCTAATAAAGGTAAGCGAGATAACTTGTCAGGAGAGTTTTTTTTTATTAAATTAGGGTTCCAATGTTATCTAATGGAAGAAGTGAAACAGGTGTGGGATTTGACGGGACGGAAGCTGTTTAATTTTGAAGGTCACGAAGCAGCAGTTTATAATATCTGTCCACACCACAAAGAGAACATCCAGGTATCTCAAATGGAAGCAAAGGGCTCAACTGTTTTTCCTTTTGATTTCTCTTCTCACTGCTGTTTGGGAAGCTGAAGACAGTATTCTCTGGAAATCAGTTTATTGACTTGATTCAAAATAGTCTGTACAGCTTTACTATTTAACGGAGAATACAAGACATGAAATCAGGAACCGAATCAAATCATATATTAGGAGTGACCCCTAATTTATAGGAGTTGATTAATACCAAATCTATTTCCTAATTTATAGACAACGTAATATGGAATCTTCTATTTTAAAACAGAAGCAAATAGCTAACTGAAAGCTATCTATTTTCTTGTAATTGATGGCTTGGTTCCCTAGCACGGTGGTTGTGCTATCTGCATGCTTATTCAAAATATTTTTTATATTATGTTGATGCCAGTCTATCAAGCATTCATCTCTGCTGATTGTTAAACTGGTTACTATAGTTTGGAATGTGATTCAAGTGCTGTGGTGACAGTCATATCACATTTACTAAATTAATATAGTGTAGCATTGTTTATGTGGCACTGACTGTTGTAATTGCATGCATGCTTGCAGTTCATATTCTCAACTGCTACTGATGGGAAAATAAAAGCCTGGCTATATGACAATATAGGATCTAGAGTTGATTATGATGCTCTTGGCCACTGGTGCACTACGATGCTTTACAGTGCTGATGGTAGTAGGTAAGTTAATCATACTGTAAATTTGATTTGTTATTTTTCTGCTGCTCCATTTTCTACATTTTTTATGAGGTCTGATGAAATCCATGTTGAGCATTGTTCTTGTTTGATCTTTCTTCTTTCAACAATTGCTCATCATTTCTTTTCCTTTTTCCAGGTTGTTCTCTTGTGGAACAAGTAAAGAAGGGGACTCTTATCTAGTTGAATGGAATGAAAGTGAAGGATCGGTAAAGAGGAGTTTTCTTGGGTTTAGAAAGAACTCAGCTGGTGTTGTGCAGTTTGACACTACCCAAAACCACTTTTTGGCTGCTGGTGATGATGGTCAGATAAAGTTTTGGGATATGGAGAATATCAATGCCATCACAACCACGGATGCAGATGGGGGACTACAGGTCATTTTTGTCAATGGCCTTTTATCTTTTACGGAACACCTCTGCTTTTTAACTGTTGCTTAATCATATTAATTGCAACAGACTCTTCCTCGCCTGAAATTCAACAAGGAAGGGAATCTTCTTGCTGTTACCACTGCAGACAATGGATTCAAGATACTTGCAAATGCTGCTGGTCTCAGATCATTGAGAGCAGTTGAGACTCATTCTTTTGAAGCATTGAGATCACCTATGGAATCTGCTGCAATCAAGGTTATGTTGATTACTTTTAGCAAACTTGGCTGTTTCTTTGAAAGCATTAATGTTCTAATATCTGTTTGGACCTTTTCTTGTTCATCGGTCAGGTTTCTGGCACTTCTAGCATAGTAAATGCCAGTCCAGTGAACCTTAAAGTGGAAAGGAGCTCTCCTGTCAGGCCTTCTCCGATTCTTGTACGTCAACTATGTGATTTTAACTCTAGTTTTGATTTATCTATGTTTTCTTCAAAATTTTGGCATTCTACTTTCAGGGCTTGCAGAATTAATCGAGTTTATTGTTTGCTTGGCCTAAGTTTAACATGCGTTACACAGAGGCAGTGTTAGCTGTAGTTTTAGTTAATTAGCAATTACATGGTAGAGAAGATGGGGTCATCTTTTTCCTTCATTTTACAATGCACTCCTTTTCAAGTCACCATGTACCCCACATTCTTGACAGGATGTTTGCTTAATACTTTTTGCTTAGTGAACAAAGTCATCTGTTAAGAAATTTGGCCCTCCTTTGAAGGCTCTGTCCTGTTTATGATCTTTTTTCTCCCATTGATATATGTCTTCTTAATTTCTAACATAATTGTGCAGTAACAAATGATTGAGACTAATGTTTTTTTTTGTTTGAATTTCTTGTTTAAGAATGGAGTTGATCCAATGAATAGAAGCATGGAAAAGCCAAGAACTGTGGATGATGTAATTGATAAAACAAAACCCTGGCAATTGGCTGAAATTGTAGATCCTGGCGAGTGTCGATTAGTTACCTTGCCTGATAGCACAGATACATCAAGCAAGGTGTTTTAAGTTTCTTCTGTTATTTGTGTTTTATTACCTGTTTTTCTACTCTAATAATGTGTCAACTGTTCCATCTTTCTATACAGGTTGTTCGTCTTCTGTATACAAATTCTGGTGTTGGCATGTTAGCACTAGGAGCAAATGGTATTCAGAAGCTTTGGAAGTGGCCACGCAATGAACAAAATCCAAGTGGAAAGGTAATATCTGGTTATAAATGAGTTTATGTATTTCTTTCCTTTTGCTTCTCTAGATTTGTTTATTTTTTACCTTTTCTATCGTTGAATGGATTTCTGAAGCTGGTTGGTGTTTAAAAAGGCCACTGCCAATGTCGTTCCACAGCACTGGCAACCAAACAGTGGTCTTCTTATGACTAATGATGTCTCAGGTGTCAACCTTGAAGAAGCAGTTCCGTGCATAGCTCTCTCAAAGAATGACTCATATGTAATGTCAGCCACTGGTGGGAAGGTTTCACTGTTCAACATGATGACATTTAAGGTTTGTCTGCACATGCATGTCTTGCATAATATGGTTAGCTTTATAATTTTTAGTATTTTCAATAAATTGGTTGGTCTGCAGGTGATGACAACATTCATGTCTCCTCCCCCTGCTTCAACCTTCCTAGCATTCCATCCCCAGGATAACAATATCATAGCCATTGGAATGGAGGATTCAACTATTCACATATACAATGTCAGAGTGGATGAGGTGATTACTTGCTAAAAATCTACATGTTGATTTTTGTTCTTGCATTATGATTCCACTCTCTTAGCTGGATCTAATGCCTCTGCTTTGTTTTTCCAGGTAAAATCAAAATTAAAGGGTCATCAGAAGCGAGTAACTGGTTTAGCCTTTTCCACCAATCTTAATATCTTGGTTTCATCAGGTGCTGATGCTCAGGTACATGGGAGAAACGCTGCTTGCTTTTATTCTATGAGCTTTTGGTTGAATCTAGTATAGTGAAGCACTTGGCTATTTCATGAGACTTTAGATTTTGGGTTTAAAATTTGTAAGCTGCATGTGCACTTGGGCCCCCAGAGATGCTGGTTTGGTATATTTACCACTGTTTGAGGGGGCCTTCCTGTGGATGCTAATTGTAGCCTAACCCATGTTGGATTATTTGCATCATAAAGAAGAAGACAGAGTTGGATAATATGCCTTTTGTTTTCTAGGTCCTACTCCAAACCCCCCTTTTTTTCATTCATGTATAAGAGTTGGGAAGGATTGATGTCACTGTAATGCATATCATTGATATTATAGAATTTAAAAGTTATAGGGGAAGAACTGGCCATTTTCCAGGGATGGTGGGAGATAATTTCCGAGTAATAACCTGGGGATTCTAATTTCTGGACATTAACAATCAGCACTCAAATAACTGTTTGAGCATGTTATTTGGTGGTCTCCCAACTATATGAGATCAAGTGTTTATCTTGGCAGATAAATTCTTTGCTTGCTAAAAATGTCACGCTATTGAAACCCTTATATCAGATGACCATGCAACCATTCACGTGTAAAATAGCTTTTGTATTTGTGGCGCCAATCACCTTAATAACTACTTTCTGCAGCTTTGCATCTGGAGCATTGATACATGGGAGAAAAGAAAATCAGTTGCAATTCAAATTCCAACAGGAAAGTCACCTACCGGTGACACCCGTGTTCAGTTCCACTCTGATCAGACTCGTTTGCTCGTGGTTCATGAGACCCAGTTAGCAATATATGATGCCTCCAAGATGGAGCGTATCCATCAGGTACGTTTGACATGAATATTTTATTTTTGTCCGCTTTAAGAGATTCAGTGACAGCATCAACATTCTTTCGATTTTCCTTTGCAGTGGGTACCACAAGATGCCATTTCTGCACCCATATCTTATGCAGTCTACTCTTGCAACAGTCAATTAATTTATGCTACATTCAGTGATGGTAACATTGCAGTGTTTGACGCCGATCACCTGAGACTTAGATGCCGAATTGCTCCCTCGGCATATAACGGGTATGTGGTTTTTAGCGTGCCTTGTACTTGAGTTTCCAATGCCACCTGCTATTCCTCTCGCAATTAGTAGTGCCATCTTGATCTTTACACTAACCCTTGGGTGTGTGATTTTGTAGGAGCCAAACTGCTCACCCACTAGTTGTTGCTTCTCATCCACTGGATCCCAACCAGCTAGCTGTTGGGTTGACCGATGGGTCTGTTAAAGTTATAGAACCCACAGAATCAGAAAAGAAGTGGGGAACAAGTCCGCCTGTAGATAACGGGGTGCTAAATGGTCGGACAACATCATCATCCACTACAAGCAACCACACACCAGATCAACTGCAAAGATGAGAGCCCTTTTATTGTACTGTATTTGTTTAGGTGGCATCTGTAATTCATCAACATAGAATTTAGGTTCTTAGTCCCCCATATGTCCCTTATCAAAGGTAAGATCGGACATCGATGATTAGATACACACATTCTTGTATACTTGTCAAGTCAGCTGTAGTTATTTGATTTTACTCTCGCCTACTGATTTGCACTTTTGAACAGTTCTTGTATCGATAATTTTATTGCTTTTTGATTGTGATTGTGATTGTGATTGTGGGAGAAGGAAATTTACTATAAATTAAAAGAAAGAGTTCCAGAATAGTGTTTTTTTTTCTCAATTAATATTTTTTTGTTTAATTTTATTTTTTAATGTTAGATTTTTTTTTTCTCTTCACAAAGTATTATTCATTTGAGTAGTAATTTTTTTTCAATTAATATTTTTTTAATATTAATTTTTTTTTTAGTTCTTGTGACATGAATCTCATGTTTGGCGGGTCTTTTGATATGAATCTCATGTTTGATGGGTTAACTTGGTTTGGCAGGTTAATTTTGTTGATTTAAATTTTTTTTTGATTAATTTTTTTTTTAATTTTGTTTTCTAATATTGATTTTGATTTGATTGCTAATTAAATGTTATAATTTATTTTGTTTATTTTTTATTAGGGTATTTTAATTTTATGACATGAGAATAATGCTTAACAGATTAACTCGAGTTAGCTCGGGTTGTTTTTGTGTCTTTTATTTAATTGATTTTTTTTTAAAATTTTATCATTCAATATTATATTGGTTGAGAATTGATTTTTATAATTTATTTTGATTTATTTTTTACGAGAATATTTTAATTTTAAAATCAAGTTAGTAACTCTTGTCTTAGGCTATATTTGTTAGGAGGGATGACTAAGGTAGTGTTTGCATTATGTTTTGGAAATGTTTTTGAAAAAAATTGAAATTTTTTAATTTTTTTGTGCCTTAAATTAACATGTTTTTGATATTTTTAGATTATTTTGATATGTTGACTAAGCTAGTGTTTGACATTGTGTTTTGGAAATATTTTTGAAAAAAATTAAATTTTTTTATGTATGTTTTCAGATTATTTTAATGTGCTGATATTAAAAATAATTTTTTTAAAATAAAAAAAATATTATTTTAAAATAAAAAATTCTTTAAAAAATAATCCCTATCATATTTTAAATCATGATGTAAAAGAAGGATGGAACGAGTCAAATGAAGAGATGTACTGGAGGGAGGATGAATGATTTACCATCATTCTAATTGTTTGGTTAATAGGAAAAGGGAAGGATGAGAGTCGATCTAATTCTTATTTAAAAAATAAATGGAAGATTAAGATTCATCTATCCAAATTAAAAACTATGAACAAGAAAAACCTTTCTTGGATCTTTATCCTTCTTGCTTAATGAAAGATAAGCCCAATCTTTTTTTTATTCCCTCTTCTTATATTCTTTCTTCTCTCCATGCCTCTTGACAAGTATCATTTTATTTTAAAAAATTTAATATCAAGAATCGAAGTCTTCAAATCCGGCCTGGTTGACGGCCCGGTTCAAGTTTCGAGTTTTAATCGAGTCATCGGGTCGTCCTGGTCAATTTCTATTTTAAAAAAACTTCAAAACAACGTCGTTTTAGAAAAAAAACAAAAGTCAACGGGTTGCAACCGGATTTTTGACCTGTTTTTACCGGGTCAACCGGGTCGGTCGAGTCATGACTTTTCTTATTTTTTCTTCAACCCGACCAGATTCCAGCCCCGAACCGGGCTGGGTTTCAAAACTATATAAAAAATGACTTATTTTTGTTCACTCTTTTTTTTTTTATGTCAATTAGAATTTTAAATTATGGATAAATTTGGAAAATTTTATGGTGTTTAGAAAATAAATAAACTTAATGTTTTTACAATGGCTAGATTTTTTTTTCTTTCATTTTCTTTTTCATTTTTCTCTGCTTTCTCTCTCTTTTTGAGAGTAATTATGAGTAGTTATTTTTAGCATTATAAATTTCTTGGAAAATTAAGAAGCTTTCTTCATTTTAATAATTAAATTTTTTATTATTTCTTAAGATGAGTTTTATTAAAATCTAAAAGTTATATATTATTTTACAAATAAAAATATATTTTAGATTATTTTTAACCAAAAAAATATTTTTTTTAAAACCAAAACTAAAAATAGTTTTTCAAAATCTATTTTTTTTAAATCGTCAACTGTAAAATCTAAGTCAAACACACAATTAGTATTTCCAATGGGCCAACATGTTGATGGGCCCTATCCTCTTAGGGCTCTAATCTCACGGCCCTTTAATGAAAACGCCCCGTCTCTCCTCCTCCTTGATGTAACACTCTCCCCCTCCCTCTGTAATCCCCAACTTCTTTTATTAGGGTTTCTCTATACATTTCTGAAAAATCTCCACGAAAATTCATCAAATCCAATGGCGAATCGAACAGATCCAACAGCGAAGAACATAAGAGGGACAAACCCACAAAACCTAGTAGAGAAAATCCTGCGGTCCAAAATCTATCAACACACGTACTGGAAAGAACAATGTTTTGGGTTAACTGCAGAGACTTTGGTCGATAAAGCGATGGAACTCGATCACTTAGGCGGTACCTACGGTGGAAATCGTAAGCCGACGCCGTTTATGTGTTTGGTCATGAAGATGTTGCAAATTCAACCCGAGAAAGATATTGTTGTTGAATTCATTAAAAACGAAGATTACAAGTAAGTGAAATTAATTTTTTTTTAAATTTAACTGTTAATTACCATTTGGATTTCGTTCTAAATTGATTTTAATTGTGATTATCAGTCTCTATTTAGTGTTAGTTACCTTTGTAGCTCGTGTTTTAAGTGTGATTATCAGTGTATTAAGCGTTATTTACCCTTTTCCTCTGATAATAACTCATTTTGGGGAAGTTTATGGTAAAAGTAACTGGGGTCTCATAAATTTTGGTGTGGGGTTGTTTTTTTTTGTTGTATCATGTAGGATTGAGGTAATTGCTCTCCATTTGTGTGGATAATCGAATTCGAAAGCAAGAAGAAATTTTGGGTTAATTTATGCAAGAAAATGAATGGAGACTAGGAACTTTTGGAATTGAAAAAAGAAAGAAAGAAGATTTAAATTGAATTTATGTTTTCTTTAGATTCTATGGTTTTTGTTTTGTTTGCTATTAAAAAGGTATGGAATTTAAATGAATGGAAATAAGGTAATAGAGGAAAAGATTAGAAACTTGTTTGTTTTTAGTATTGTTGTGTTGGAGGTTACAAGATTTGATGTCTGTTTGTTTGTTGAGATACTGGTGATGAGAGGAGAGATGAGAAACTTTTTGTTCTTAGTATTTGTAGTTGGTTTGCGTACTCTTTAATTTTTTCTTATTTTTTTTACAGTTCTCAAATTTTCTACTTGGTTCTAACTGGACGTTTCTTTGCCTTGGTGTAGATATGTGCGTGTGCTTGGTGCTTTTTATCTACGACTTACTGGGACTGATATTGATGTGTATCGTTACCTAGAGCCTTTGTATAATGACTATCGAAAGTTGAGGAAAAAACTAACTGATGGGAGTAAGCTCTTTAAATTATTTTCTTTTGATTGCGTTGTCATTGCAACTTTTCAAAGTCTTTCATGTGTTGCTGCTGCTGTTTAGATGAATTTACTGACGTGTTTGTTGAATTCTGTTTATCAGAATTCGCATTGACACACATGGATGAAGTTATTGACGAGCTCTTGACAAAAGATTATTCCTGTGACATTGCTATGCCCCGTATTAAGAAAAGGTAACTTTTCTACAACTTGCTCAAGGATTTTTTATCTGGTAATTGTGCAGGGCAGACAATATTTGAGATGGCTTATGTTCTATTGCCTTAGGATATATAACTTGTGAGCTGATAAGTGGGTTTTTGTTCGTGTAATTTTATTTTCTATTTCATTGAAATCCATATTTCTGCTTCCATAACAATTCTATGGAGATGTGTGGGTGACCCTTTCTATAATCATCAGATGGACTCTTGAAACACTTGCTGCACTTGAACCTAGAAAGAGTGTGTTGGAAGATGATTTTGAAGAAGAGGAAGAGCGAGAAGAGAATGAGCAACTTGAGGGATTAGACAATGGTGCTGATGAACGGGTATCCTTCCTTCCCAAGTTGAGCTATATTTCAACTTTTCTTTCTTTAATTTCTTTCTTCCAAATCACATTGCATACTTGGTCTTATTTATCAATTAATGAATTATTTACAGGACTACTACCATGAGAGAAGTCCTGCAAGGGAAAGGGAAAGGGATCGGGATCGGGATAGGGATAGAAGACGTGATAGTCACAGACATAGGTAAGTGGTTTGCTCATTCTGGCTCCGGAACAGTCACATTTTTTTTTCTCCTTGGGAACTTAGTGATTTATTATTCTTTATCATAGATTTTTTTGTGCAACTTATTTTCTTTCTTTATGAATTGCAAAGATGTTAAGAGAAATGTGCATATACATGCAATGAAACATTGATATAGGACTAAAGATGATGATAGCAATGAAGATCTGGTGGCATGTTGTAGGAACTACATTGTTTATTTGTTTCATGGTAGAACTCCATAGAGCCTTGGAACTTTAATATTGAGGTTCTTTTTACATGCATGTTTTTCCCTTACTAAAATGCTGGGGTTTTATACCAGTATCAGTATATCATGATTGAAAACTTTTGGAGTTTCATAACTTTCTTAGCAAATGAATGGATATGAGGCAGAATTAGGAGTTTTCCTCTTTGTGAATCAACTAGAAAACCATTATGGAAGCTGTTGTCTAACAAACAAACCATTTCATTCACATGTAAAGTAAAATTTAGCTCCATTTTTTCGCCATGGCATTTAAAGCCATTGCTGGTTTAAAACAGCTTCCAACAGTAAAATTGAATGATCCTGCCAGGTTTCTCTGCACTGACAGTGTGCAGTGAGAAGTATGATGGATCAGACAATCTTATTGTAATTGCAATTTCATGGTCATTGGTGCTCCTTTTAATTTGACTTTCAGCTAGTTTTCTGCTGTAAATTATACATTCTGTTTTGTTTTATATGCCCATCATGTTGAAACTTTTAAACCACTCAGTATGTAAATAGATTAGGGTTCTTCCGCTTCCAGTTATAAAATTGGTTGCTTTTATAGATAGCTAGTTTTGTTTATTAAAAATGCCATGTGACTACGTGCATCGTCATGAGCACTTTTGAATTTCAATAACCATTACAACTGTTGGAGCATTGATGACTTTCTGTTGGAGCATTGGTGATTTTGTATTTCCCCATTTCCAATTGAGTGCTACCACAATTTCCCTTTTTCTTTTCCTGGCTGTTAAGAATTACATTTCAGATGCAACTTTGATGCCTCCTGCATAGTTTATTGGAAAAAGGGTAAGCTTATGCCATTTTTATTTTCACTATTTATGCAGGGATCGTGACTATGATAGAGATTATGACAAAGACTATGATAGGGAGCGTGGACGTGGAAGAGAGAGAGACAGGGACAGAGACAGGGATCGCTATCGTTTGAGAGATGAAAGAGATTATGGTCATGACCGGGAACGAGAAAGAGAAAGGGAAGGCAGGGAGCGTGAAAGACGAGATAGGGACCGTGGCAGGCGGAGGAGTCATTCAAGGAGCCCAAGTAGGAGTCGGGATCGTAAAAGACATGCCCACAGCAATAGTCCTAAAAGGCGCGGAGATGGAGCAGAAGAGCCGAAGAAGAAGAAGAAGAAGGAAAAGAAGGAAAGGAAAGATGATGGTACGGACCACCCTGATCCGGAGATTGCTGAAGCTAATAAGCTCCGAGCAGCCCTTGGGTTGAAACCACTTAAATGATCTATGCTCTTAAGTGTCTGGTGCTGTTACTAGCAGATGTAAACTCTGGTAACTGTAGGTTCAGATTCACTCTCTTATATCTTCTTGAGTCTTATTAATGCGTAATTTCTTGTACAATGTACATATTTTTAAGGGGATGGCATGGCATCCATTTTTATTGTTAATTCAGACTTTCTTAGGGCCGGACAATTTTTTGCTGACCAGTTGATGGGTAAGACTGGATACTGCTTTGTTCCTTTATCATTGAAGTCCACTTTCTGATGTTAGTGCATGTTGCATTATGCTAGTCTTTCCAATTTTGAAAAGGATATAAACATGAGAAGAAAGTAAATCAACTGATCCTGTGGCACAAAACACTTTTCTGTTTTGGAGGGCGTAATAAAATGCAACTAATTAGGTAATTTGTTTAACACAATCACAGAACATCTGAAGTTGAAACCATGTAATGAATCGAACCCTAAGGAAATAACATGTTGCTTTCCCAATCCTTACCACAGAAGTACCTCAGGCAACAAAGTGCCATCTTCATCATAATGAAGGGAACCAGAAAAACTGAGGGGCTTGCACTTCTCCCCCATCAAAATCCTCTTCTTGCATAGCTCCTCACCACATTCTTCTCTGCTTTCATCCCCGGTGTGCACTGGTTTTCCTCCATTTTGGCTCCTCGTAGTATTTCCCAAGAATGAAGCCATCCTCAACTTCTGATCGGTACTGAGTACCCTTGATGGATTCCTAAGCAAGTTGCTGCTGCTTTCCTGTCTTCCAGCTGGAGTATCGGACATGCCAACACCACTATGCAGGTCATGGCTAGTTCCCTGTCTTCTAAGCACAGTATGATCAGTGTTGGGTTTACCTCTGAAGAAGTTCAGACTGGTATACTTTGAGAAAAAACTCAATAGAGGAAATGACACTTTTAAATACATATCCGCTGCCCTGCTTGGTTTGTTATCTCTCCTTTCCATTGTTGGCTTCTCATGCTCTTCCCCCTCCTCCTCCTCTTCAATCTCCAGAAGAGGTAATGAAGACTTTGGTGCAACCCCGAAAGGCTGATCTCCATCATACAAACCGTCATCTGCCCCCGCCAAGTCACTTTTATAACCATCTCCATTTTTGTGGACCTTAGAGGAAGCCTTGGGTGATTTCTTCTTGCCAAATACACTAGGGAAGAAAAGGCCAAACTTCTCTGGAAGAAGGCTTTTAGGCTTAACAACCCTTTCCTTCTTGATCCTGGTGTGATCATCAAGGTGATCAGTAATGCAATCATTGCTTCTTCTCTGCATTGTCTTGGCCAACAACTGAGGGATTCTGATTCTAATCTTTGGTTCAGGCATGGTGAAGCTAGAGACATTACATAGCTGAGAGTTTGGTGGGTCATTGCTAGCAATGATATCTCTACAAGTGTTAGGGTTTTCTTGTTTCATTTTGCCTCTCTGAAAGGCATTACTTGCCATTGTTGTTGGCTTTCCAAACAAATGAAATGGGACTCGAAGATGGTTTTAAAAAGTGGGTATTGGAGAGAGGGAAACGTGGCTTGAGAAGTTCCTTCTTTCATGGGATTTCTTGTTTTCCATTTTCTATCTCAAAAAATGACTTGATTAGTCAGTAAGATAGAGGATTAAGCTGGTGAAAATTTCATTGCCACTAGCCCACTACTCCTAGTGCATATCTACAAGTCTATAAGCACATCACATTAGCAAGGCACATAAATCTTTTAGGTCCAAAAGGTTAATCCTTGCATATAATTCAAGTGTTGAAGTTGAATCAATGGATACTTCCTGTTTTTGTGATAAGTGACAAGTAACTCCCCATGATAGAGAAGTTTTCTTGATTTTAGAGGAGGATAATGGAGAAAATGTTCTTATTTTTTATACAGTAAAAACAAACTATTTTGTTAGTGTCTTTTAGAAGTTTTTCTAATTAAGAGTTAAAGTTGGAGGGATAACATATAAAAAAGAGAGAAAATTAAAAGGTGATAATGATATGCAACTAACCATATCTATCTACCATTTTTTTACAAAGAAAATTAAATTATTTTTTTAAAAAAAATATTTCTAATTTTACTAAATTCTTTTCTTCTAAAAACTCTTAATTTGGAATATAATATTAAACATGGCTTAAACTGATATATTAACTTGATAAATTCACAATCTAAAATCTAACTTGAATCATATTTTAATTTGAATCAATTTTAATATTGACTCAACCAAATATAGATGATCTCACATTTTGATTTGTGTTCCAGTTGACTGGTCAAACCAAGTTTAAAACTTGGTTGAGACAAATTCAAGATTTTTCTTAAAAAGAATGTTATTCTAGATAAAAATGATAAACAATAAGTTGATTTAATGATTCAAGTTTTTTTTTTATTAGATCTAGATTGAGTTTGAAAACTCATGAGTTTTTAGAATGAAAATTAAAACTTGAAATTAACATTTATTAAATGACCTTTGTATTTCACTTTAGCAAAGAATAATAAAATGACAAAACCTTTTTTATTTTGGTTCTCAATTTTTTTTAAGGATTTCTTAATTTTTTAAAATTTCAAACTTAGTTTTTTTCCTTTAATTTTATCATTCAACATTGAGTTTATTGGTTATTGGATTTTATAATTTGTTTTGATTTTTTTATGGAGTTATCCCGATCCCATGACCTAGATTACGAGTTAGCCTGCCTCAGGTTGTTTTTTGTTTTTTTAATTAATTTTTTTCCTAACTTTATCCTTCAACATTGAGTTGATTGATAATTGAGTTTCATATTTTATTTTAATTTAATTTTTATGGGGTTATCTCGGTCTCATGACCCATATTTGATAGATTAGCTTGTGTTGATTCAACTTATTTTTTAGTTGAATTTTGTTTTCAATTTTATCCTTCAATATTGAGTTGATTAAAAATTATGTTTTATATTTTATTTTATTTTTGTAGGGTTATTATGGTTTTATGACCTTGGTAGTGGATTTAGCAGGTTAATATAAGTTTTTCCAAATTAATCTAATATATTGTCATTTTAATTTTGAAAAAGATATCATCTTGAATTTTCTAGTTAAATTATAATTTTAACGGTAATTCAAGTTATTTTTTTGATATATCAATTTAATCAACTCACAGATCAATTTATTTATAATTTAATTTTTTAACTAAAACATAAATTAACTTGAATATTTTTTTTATATCCGAAAGCAAAATCAACAATGATATAGTTTCATACTAAAATTGGATTGGGTAATAGATTATTTTACTTGGGTATGATCCACGACAATTTGACTATGATATTTGACCCAAACTATAAACCCAAATCAATTTAATTTGGATAGTTCACTTAATGGGCCGACTATAAAAGGTGCTTGTTTCTCGCAATTTCGCACACTAAAACCCTTGTCATCATCTGCTACCTAAAAAACGCTGTTGTAGGAGAAAGCCAAAAGCGGCCAGGTATTCTTCTCCTTCTCTTTTCATCTCTTCACTCTCCATCAATTTCTATACTGATTTTCTGTACGTTTTGCCTACGCTAATTGTTTTATTTCCTGGATTATTTGGTTTTCTCTTTAAAAGATCCTCTTTTTTCTTGGCTTTGTTTGCTTAAGTTTTGATGCATTAGGTTGTCTAGAGGTTGATTTCTGTGTTCTTGGAAGTGGGTTCTTTCGATTTTGGTTTATAATGAGAGGATTGTGTGGATCTTTGATAAATCACCGTGAGCTTAGTGATTTTTTACATGATGTGTGTTTTTTTGGTTTTTTTTTGTGAAGATTTCGGTCGCTTTTATGTTAATTGATGTATAAGAGTTTTTGATGTTTCAGACCTAAATTTTGTTTTTTGCTTTTGTGAATTTTTTTTCTTTTTTTGGTTTTTTACCTTCTGTATTTGGTGATTTAGAGTTTGATACTTTATGTTGAATTGAGCAGGTTGAAAGATTTTGATTGCGTCATGTCGACTTTTGCAAAACCAGAGAATGCATTGAAGCGTGCTGAAGGTGAGTGATGAATTGTGAACTGTTAACGCCCTCTCTAGTGCATAACTTTAATTTGCCTGGAATGGTGTTCAAAGCTCAGAGTTTAATGTATGTTATGTTTTAAGTTCCAAAATTTATGATGATATCAAATTAGTTTGATGCTTACATGCTTCACATTATTGGCAATCTTTCAATCATCTTGCATAGTTTTTGATTTTTTCAACAAAAAGTCTTAGCTGTTTGTGATTTAAATTTGGCCTCATAGGCGGATGATCAACACATGTGGTTGTAGAAGAGCCACTTTGTTTTCCCAAAGAGGCATCACTAGACTTTGCTCCAGATGTAGCTTTAGTATGGTTATTTTGGAAGTTGGGAAATAGTCACAGGCCTTTTATTTTCCACTTTGTAGTTGCATGTTTATGAGATTTTGACATATATGTGATACTAGCAGCCCAATTTCCATGGTATATGTTTATTGAATTTTCATGACGTGTATGGTTGCAGAGTTGATAAATGTTGGGCAGAAGCAAGATGCATTGCAAGCTCTTCATGATCTGATCACTTCGAAGAGATACCGAGCCTGGCAAAAGCCACTGGAAAGGATTATGTTTAAGTATGTAGAGCTTTGTGTTGACTTGCGGAGGGGCAGGTTTGCCAAGGATGGTCTGATTCAGTATCGTATTGTTTGCCAACAAGTGAATGTCACTTCCTTGGAGGAGGTGATCAAGCATTTCATGCATCTGTCCACTGAGAAAGCTGAACAAGCTCGTAGTCAGTCACAAGCCCTTGAAGAAGCTCTTGATGTGGATGATCTAGAAGCAGATAAAAGGCCGGAAGATCTGATGCTTAGTTATGTCAGTGGTGAGAAGGGAAAGGATAGGTCTGATCGTGAACTTGTTACTCCTTGGTTCAAGTTTTTGTGGGAGACATATAGAACAGTACTTGAAATATTACGGAACAACTCGAAGTTGGAGGCGCTATATGCAGTAATTCCTACTTTCAACATTAAATGTTTTGGTGCAATACATGGTCCTTTTGTATTGTCAGCATCTATCTCTATAAATTTGCAATACATGGTCTTTTTGTATTGTCAGCATCTATCTCTATAAATTTTTGATATGATGCACGAATAGAACATAAGCAGACACATTAAGCTTTTTATGGAAAGAACATGTCTAAAATCATTGTTTTTTATGATAAGAGTGTGCATCTGATATGTGACCATCAAGTGACTTGTAATTTACATGTGGGTTATGGCAGAGGCCCAGCGTGTAAGGTTTTTTTAACCTCTGTTAGCTGGATGGACCACAAATTATAAACGGTTTACAATGTTTTCCCTTTATTTAACAATTCTATTCTGAGTTTCAATTTCTTCTTATGCAATCAGATGATGAGAATCTGAATATTGATGCTGGCCAACCTTTTCTCATTGTACTTTTGAGTTTTTCTTTCTATCCTATTGACAATCACTAGCATTTGGACTTTTGATGATAGGGATTTCTCCTCCCTTTAAGTCCTCTGCTCATATTTTGTTGACCATAGGTTGCCCATCATAACTATGTGCTCATACTTCTACTATCTTTCACCATTACATGGTGATGACTTGGTTGCATGGTCGTCTGTTCTGATGACCATTAGTATGAAAGTCCCAAAGATTTTCATATGGCAAAGCAGAAACTGCGTCTTACTGAATGCAAGTTGTTATGTGTAGATGACAGCCCACCGAGCCTTCCAATTCTGTAAGCAATACAAACGGACAACAGAATTTAGGCGGTTGTGTGAGATCATCAGGAATCATCTATCGAACCTTAACAAATATAGAGACCAAAGGGACCGACCTGATCTTTCAGCTCCAGAGAGCTTGCAGTTGTATCTTGATACACGATTTGAGCAGCTAAAAGTAGCTACAGAGCTTGAACTGTGGCAGGTATGCATATTGCTTTATATATTATTCCTACATGTTAGTTTTGTACCTGTAGTGTCTTTTGTAGGATGTATTATTATATTCTATTTCACTTCACTTGACCCAATTTTCATGTGCAGGAAGCTTTTCGGTCCATTGAAGATATTCACGGGTTAATGTGCATGGTCAAAAAAACTCCCAAGGCATCCTTGATGGTGGTTTATTATGCGAAGCTAACAGAGATTTTCTGGATTTCTTCAAGTCATCTTTACCATGCTTATGCATGGTTAAAGCTTTTCACACTTCAGAAAAGCTTCAATAAAAACCTAAGCCAGAAAGATTTGCAGATGATAGCATCATCTGTTGTTTTGGCTGCTTTAGCGGTGGCTCCTTATGATCACACATATGGTGCATCTCATTTGGAACTTGAAAATGAGAAAGAGCGGAATTTGCGGATGGCTAATCTTATAGGTTTCAATCTAGACCTGAAACCTGAGAGTAGAGAAGTGGTAATGCAATTTTTTCACTTGCATTTACCTTCTTGGTCTATCATTTATTAGTTCATCTAATGGCTCTCATTTCCATAATGTTTTTTCTGCAGCTTTCAAGATCATCCCTTCTTTCAGAACTGGTAAGTTTGAAGTTGTGATTTCTTGCTATTTATATATGTTCTTTGTTCTCATTGGAAAATGATTTCTTCATAAATAATTCTTCATTTTATTGATAAAAAAAGATAGAGATAGAAGTGCTTCTTTTCAAGAGTAGTTTTCTATTATTGAAGGTTGAAATATAATAATGCTATTTTTCCTTATTTCCACGAGTAATCCAACTCAAATTCATGTGCCACAACTCTACTTTACATAAAATTGTTATTCCGTGGGTTTTGAAACAGTATCTGTAATATGCCTTGTTTCCTGTGTAAACATTTGAAATGTCTGATTTCAACATCATTTTCAGGTATCCAAAGGTGTAATGAGCTGTGTAACACAAGAAGTAAAGGATCTTTACCATCTTTTGGAGCACGAATTTCTACCTTTAGATCTCGCGGCAAAGGTTCAGCCCTTGTTATCCAAAATTTCTAAACTTGGGGGCAAACTCGGCTCAGCTTCTTCTTTGCCTGAAGTGCATCTCTCCCAATATGTTCCTGCCCTCGAGAAGCTTGTTACCCTGAGGTTACTTCAACAGGTAGACAATTTTTTCTGCTTTACCTTTTCTTTTCGAGTTTGTTTCAATATTATTTATTTATTCTTTCTGTGGTCACATGTGCTCATACATACTTTTTTTTCAGGTGTCTCAGGTGTATCAGATGATGAAAATTGAGAGTTTGTCTCAGATGATCCCATTTTTTGATTTCTTTGCCGTGGAGAAGATTTCGGTTGATGCTGTGAAACATAATTTCATAGCTATGAAAGTTGACCATATGAAGCATGTTGTATTGTTTGGCACTCCGGTATGCTTCATTCTGCACGCATTGTTTTTATTCATGTACTATTTACTCTCTCTCCCTCTCTGATTCTCCCATCTGCATGCCCCTTCACAGAATTCCACTTCTGAACTGTTGACATTACTTCCTAACTTGAGTCCCTCTGTATTACTTCTTTTGTTGGAATCAAGTATATTGTGCTTGCATATTGGTTATTTGCTTGCATCTTGGCTATTTGCTTGCATTGATTCATTCCAAGTGGTCTGTCTTGCCTTTTACACTTGGTTCTTGTTGTGCTGGTGAGAACACCATAGCAGAGTTTGACTGCATTCATTTGACTCTTCCAGGGTCTTGAATCTGATGATTTGCGAGATCACTTGACTGTTTTTGCTGAATCCTTAAATAAAGCAAGGGCTATGATTTATCCTCCAACAAAGAAATCATCGAAGCTGGGTGAGATTTTACCCGGACTAGGGGAGATTGTTGATAAGGAACACAAGAGACTTCTTGCTCGGAAATCCATTATTGAAAAGAGAAAGGAAGAACAAGAACGTCAACTCTTGGAAATGGCAGGACATCTGAACTATTGCCTCAGTATAGCTTACAGATTGATTGTTGATTATGGTTCGCTTTCTTCTTATATCAAATTTTGCCTTCTAGGAACGAGAGGAGGAGTCAAGGAGGCTGAAGCAGCTGAAGATTACAGAAGAGGCCGAGCAGAAGAGGCTTGCAACCGAGTATGAGCAAAGGAACAAGCAAAGGATCCTCCGGGAAATTGAGGAGCGTGAGCTTGAAGAAGCGCAAGCTTTGCTTGAGGAACAAGAGAAGCGCAGTAAAAGGAAAGGAGGAAAGAAGCCCATCTTGGAAGGAGTGAGTTTAGATCTTGTCTCATTTACTTTTCATTAAATAGGGAGCTGTGCCTGATATGACAATTTTATTTCTACATAGGAGAAAGTGACAAAGCAAATTTTAATGGAAAGGGCTTTGAGTGAGCAACTCAGAGAGAGGCAGGAAATGGAGAAGAAATTACAGAAATTGGCTAAAACAATGGATTATTTGGAAAGGGCGAAAAGAGAGGAGGCAGGCCCATTGATTGAAGCTGCTTTTCAACAACGATTGGTGGAAGAGAAAGTACTTCATGAACATGAACAGCAGGTATCTGTTTGAGTTTTTGTCACATGTCCTTGAAAGGTCGTTTTCCTTCCATATCATTCCATATAAATGTTTCTCTGCCCCTGTCCTTCACTTCTTAAATTGCAGCATGCCTAAAAAAAGGATGTTACCACTTAGTGTAATTATATTTTTGTTTGATATAGTTTACTATGGCTGCCGTTTAAGTCATGCTAATCAGTGTCTGCATTGCAGCTGGAGACTGAATTGAGCAGACAACGCCATGATGGGGACCTCAAGGAGAAGTATAGGCTGTCTCGGATGTTGGAGAACAAGGTCAGTGTCCAATATCTCTGTGATTCCACGTGTCATGTGGCGAGCTACTTCATCCAAGGAAATATGAGGATAAATCCTCCAGGCCTTGATATTCTGTGGGGCGATGATTTGTTGGCTTGCTTTCAACATTTAAACAAATATGATTTTTGTTCTCTTGCAGATCATATTTGAGGAAAGAGTGAAGAGCCGTCGAGAGGCAGAATTCAACCAAAGGAGAGCCGACAGGGAAGAAAGGATCAACCAGATTATTCAAGCTCGGAAACAAGAGAGAGAAGCTTTGAGGAAGAAAATATTCTTTGTTAGGTCTGAAGAAGAGAGACTGAAAAAGCTGCGTGAAGAGGAAGAAGCTCGCAAACATGAAGGTGGATACCCACTACACTGAATGGACAACTTTTTTCCACTCGATACTTGATCCATATTTTATGTTCAATGGGTTTCCTTTTATCCATATCTGAAGTCTCTACTTTTTATTCCCCAAAGTTGTTGCTTGCCTTCCCCCATTCAACTATGTGTTCAAAGAGTGTCCTCTCTAAGCATATATAAGTTTTTGATTGACCAACTCGTTCTATGTATTGGTGGTTTTCAAACAGAGTCTGAGAGACGCAGGAAAGAAGAAGCTGAACGCAAGGCGAAGTTGGATGAGATAGCAGAGAAGCAGAGACAAAGAGAACGTGAATTAGAAGAAAAGGAACGGGTAAGGAGGGAAACTCTCTTGGGAAGAGCAACTGATGGGCTTCATAGGCCTTCTGAGCTCCCTGCCGGTCCAGAGCCTGGGGGGGCTGCTGCTGCAGCAGCAGCTGCACCAGCCCCTGCAAAGTATGTGCCCAAGTTCCGGCGAGGTGGAACTGAAGGCTCGGCGCAGGCTCCTCCAGAAACTAAGTGGGGCGGTGGAAGCAGTAGGCCAGCCCCTCCAGATTCTGACAAGTGGGGTGGTGGAAGCAGTGGCGGTTCCGGGCAGGCCACTTCAGATACAGACCGGTGGGGCAGTGGTGGTCGCTGGGGCAGTGGTGGTAGTAGACCTGATGATCGGAATCCGCCTGGTGATAGGTGGGGTGGAGGTTCAAAGTCCACTTGGTCATCATCTAGGCCACGTGGTCGCTAATAATCCCAGGGTCTACATGAACATTTTAAGGTGGCCATTTTTGTCTTGGTTATATTTGTTGAATGAAGGGAAAATGCACCTGGGAAAACCCTTGAGGAATAATTATTAGTTAATTATAGTTTCAAATTTTGTAGACTTGCAAAACATTAAAGTGACATCCTTGACTTTCCTTTTTTCTTTTCTTGTATGGTATTGTTGAGAAATGTTTATTGTAATTTGGACCTGTCACTTTCGAAGAGTTGTTTATTCTTTCTCACTTCTGAGTCGTGTAACTTCTTTTCTCAGTTGAGATTTTGAGTCATCCCTATTTTCAGGGATTGAGGTGCCCGTGACCCTTTTTTTAATATATATCCTTGCCAGTGGAATCATCTATCTTCTGTTCTGGCCATTAGTATCCCCTTTAGGAAATTTTAGTTTCCTTTCCCTTTTCCTCTTACCTTGTGTCCACTGAAATAGAAGACCGCATTTGCATTTCAGGTAGTACCATTCATCCATGTTGAAACGTGGCCTGGTCTCAGTGACTGTAGTCATCATCCATTCTAAAACCAGTTCAGATTGGTAAAGGAAAATATCAAGTTTAATTGCATGTTAAGTCTTACTGTCTTTTCACATCAAATCTTCTGATTCTTTCATCTCAACTCTGTCTAATCTGTAGTGAAACTAGCTGTCTATTTACATCACACAAAAAAGGCATTAGAAATAGATAAGATGCAACTGGGATGGAGTTCATGACTTGCACAGCCACCCAGAGAGATGAACTATCTCAATTGGAAATGACAAGATCCACTGTCCATTCACAAATCAATCATCTCCTTTGTATTCGAGATGCCTACAAAAATCACAGATCGACAGAAACGTTGAAAACCATCCACCAACACGCTTCCAGCAACATCTTCATCCTAATCACTGAACTTTCTCCAAGAGATGAGGCTCGGAGTATGAGGAATGTAGTTGAAACGTTCTTCATCAATTTTTAGGAGATGCATTTCTTCTATATCCAAATTTAGGAAGTCATCACTTCGGTGCAAACAGCAGTCGCGCAGCAGATGCTATCGAACTCCTCCGTTAGCATGTTAAACCTTAAAATCGAGTTATGACAAGGGTGATCAACAAATCCTCTGCTTTTTGGTTGACAGTTCTGAAAAGCAGGTTTGGACAACAATGATAAACCATTCAGTGAAGTTTCCCATCAACAGCAGCAGGGGCAGTGGAGAAAAGATGGCAATAAGAAACACTTGCAAGTTGTCTCCAGCACCGTGTTTGAAGACTGAACATCATATACCGATAGCATTCATAGTCCTCAAATAAAGATAGAACCCTATAATCCACTTCCAATTCACGGAAGAAGAATCCACAAACAAAGGCATTTCTCGGTGGTGTTGCGAGAGTGATTCTTTCCTGGGTGAGTGGATTGCAGACAAAATACTCGACTCCTGGCTTAAGTGCTTTGAACAATACTAACCCGTTGCAAGAGCATAGAGCCGAACAATCAAGCAGTTGCAGTCAGCGTGCGGTACCTTGCTCATTTGACTTAAAGGGGGTGTACAAGGATTTAGTTTACTAGTCGCGTTAGAGTTTGACTGTCTGCGTTAATCCTAGGCCCTTCATCAATGTAAAGACAGTAAGACTCCTCTATAAAAGTCATAAGATTCAAGAATTCCAGGAGCAGCTAGTTCTCTTCAGTTGCTGTTGGGCAAAAGATAGAGTTGAAGTTAAAGGCTCCCCATTTTTTGCACACTCGTTGACAATCAGCTGAGAATTGCAATGAGAACATCATTAAAGATGTGTTCAATATCAACCGTTCTTTCTACTCCGATGAGTGATAAATGTGTCCACCAATAGATCACAAAGAAATGAATTCCTCAAGGAGCAGTACAGGACTATGGTGCCTGCCTGCATGCAAGAAAGAAGGGCAACAAAATATTAAAGAAGCTGATATGTGAAATACATATTGCTAGTTTCCTTTGATAAGGGCAACACCAAGGGTTGCTTGACTGAAAACAAGAAAACAGAGTATCCACGTTCAAAATCACAGTAAATCATTTCTTGATGTTACTTGACAATGGCAGAACCAATCCACAATTAGAAACAGTGAATTCAATACATAGGAAATCACAAAGATCCATCATATATTCCTCTAAACTCCAAACAATATCATGAAATGAATAGAAGGAAAAAAAGGAAAAGAAAAGGTGTTACGACCATAATAGTTGGGTAGAAACGGCATGTCGTCTGCTCTTGGGGACCACCTAATCCATTAAAGAAAACGGGTTAACCCGAAATTGAGTCTTCCTCTCTCTAAGCTAAAACCCTTCTTCTCCCCTTCAAAAACCTCTCCTCATTTTTAAAGTTTACATTTTTATTCAAACGAAAACTTCTCACTGATTCCTTTCGCTGAAATCAATGAGTTCACTCGTTCTCAGATTTGCTAAGCTTTTAAGAGTCCCTTCTCCTGTTATCATGCCCACCTCTTCTCTAGGTCTCTCACTCTCTTTTTATGTATAAGTTCGTGTCTCTGCGTGAGTGTGTGTATGCGCGTGCTATGTATTATACTTGCAAAGGTGCAATATTTTTTGTTTATTATGCAATTGGGATTTTGGGTTTTGTGCAAAACCCACTTCAAAGAACTTTATGTGGTTGAATGTGGTGCTTTTGAAATTCTTGTTCTTAGAGGAATTTTATCAAATAGTTAAGGGGAATTACTGAAAGTGTTTGTAAAGTGCATATTTGTGGAAATATTGAAAGATGTGTGTGTGAGTGAATTGTTTGAATTGATTTTGTGTGTGATTGTAGGGGTAGGTTTGCAAAGAAGCTTGAGGTCTTGTTACTCAACTGTGTCATTTAACAGTGACAATGAAGAGGGGAAGAATGATAAAGTGGAAGAGGAGTTTGATGATTTGCTTGGCGATAGGCGCGAGTCACGGTTCCAAGGTGTGGATCCTAGGAAAGGATGGGAGTTTCGCGGTGTGCACAGGGTACTTTTTTTTTAAGTGTTTAATGAGTGACTGTGAATGTTGTCGTGGTTTGGTTGGATGTCTCTTGTAAATGGAATGGTTTTCTCTGTGTTTTAAGTAGCATTGGAAAAGTAGAATTTGATATTTTTGATGTGCTGTCACTGAAAACTGGACCCATGATCACTAATCATTGCATCAAATGACAATGTTGCAACTTTGTTCGATGATGGCTGTGTTTCATATTGAAAATGCTCTTTTGTGTGGTTGGAATTCTGTGAAGTGTTGCATATGATATGAGGAGCATTTCAGCTTGCTTTGATGGTTTTAATGCCATCTGTTTCATATTGAAAATGCTCTTTTGTGTGATTGGAATTCTGCGAAGTGTTGCATATGAAACATGAGGAGCATTTCAGCTTGCTTTGATGGTTTTAATGCCATCTCATCTTTTCTTTCTTTTTACTTGGATAAAAGAATTGGTTAGAGAAGAAATCATAATGATGCTTAATCTTGAAATTTGCAGCTTTTCCATTTGGCTTGATTTATTTTGAGGTGTTTTGATATAAATATTAAATAATAAAGATTACCTTAAAATTTCAATGCGGTTAATCTTCTATGGTGTTCGTTTTTCCTTTTTATTTTCAGTTAAGGAAAAGTATAATTAACTCATAGTATTGTTTTTACAGGCAATTATTTGTGGAAAAGTGGGACAAGCCCCTGTGCAGAAGATCTTGCGAAATGGGAGGACTGTAACCATCTTTACTGTTGGAACAGGGGGCATGTTTGACCAAAGAATTATAGGATCTAAAGACTTGCCAAAACCTGCTCAGTGGCATCGAATAGCTGTGCATAATGATTCACTTGGGGCTTATGCTGTTCAACAACTTGCCAAAAAGTATATATTTAATCTTTATAGAACTCCCTTCCAATTGGATAGAGAAAACAAGCTAAATTTCCTCTAAATTGTTTTTTTTTTTTTTTTTGTCTCACAAATGGATCTTTGGTTCAGCTCTTCAGTTTATGTTGAGGGAGACATTGAAATTAGAGTTTACAATGACAGCATCAGTGGCGAAGTTAAAAACATTCCTGAGATTTGTGTTCGTCGTGATGGTATGTCTACTTCTAATGCGCCCCCCCCCCCTCCATTCTCCCGCCCGTCCATTGTTGTTATCATTATTACTACAGAGTTCAAAGAGGTCTTGGTTTATTCCTTTTGGTATCATCCTGCCTCTTGTAATACTAATATATGGCAGGCAGTGTTGCTTAAGTTTCAATGCTGCTTGGAAATTAGTAGACTTGTCAGCTTTAGATTGAAGATAAATGACTTCTGTTGATTGTATGAAGTTGACTCAAGACCAAAAAACATTAGACAGAAATCCCTGTATGATAGTAGTGAGAAACTCAAATGATATGCTATTAAAAAGTATCTGGCCCCATTGTGCAGCATTGAGCCTCATGGGGTTAAATACTGCTCTATTGTCTTTTGTCTGATCATCATGTTACATATTTTTTAAGTCCAGTACAGCGTGTTGCTATTTTGCTATGTTATCAAGATGAATTGGGAGGATAGAGAGATTATTTGGTTACCGCAAATGTGGGCTTTCTGACCAAGTGGTGTCCTTTTCTTTTACAAACAAACCTTAACTTATAAAATTGATTGCATGAGGACGTGGAGATGAGTGTAAATGTCTATCAAGATCACAGCATCTGATGTAGTTGTGTGAATGGCCTTGAACTCAACCTGGTGTTGAAGTTTTGGATTGGGGGGAGATATAGATATATTTTACTAGAAATTTTGGTTTTGGCGTATAAGTACAAGTTAGTACACTGAATAGTCCTCATTTTCAACGCCTTGCAATTTAACCTCTGCAGGAAAGATTCGCCTTATAACGAGTGGAGAAAACATCAGTAATATTTCCTTTGAGGATCTGAGTAAGTTCTCCTCTCCCTGCCACTTTCTAATGATGACATGGTCATGATGTCGTATTGAGTGATTTGTTTTTGACTGTTAACTGGGATATGATATTTTCATCATGGAGATGCAATTAGTTTTTACTTTGTAGTCATCTTTGAGTGATAGAATGGCCTATCTATCAATTTTTCCTTGAGGAGATGCCATTAACACTTGCATCCTTATTTGCAGGAGAGGGATTGTTTAGCTGAAATTCACTCGATATTTCGTGTTAATCTTCCCTAAAAAGCAAGAGTAGCTGTTTCCCCTAACTTTTGTAAGAAATATGGTTCCAGCTAGGCTGAATGTGACAGGCCCAGACAAATAGCTTTTGTTTCTTATTTCTATCCTTTACTTGTTTTGTGTACCCTTTTTTCCTAAACTCTGTGTGAGTGTGTGTGGATGAGGGTGGGCGGGCGGTGGTGGTGTATACATTTTTTTTTATTGTAGAGGTTATTTGATTGATGGGATTTTATATTTGTTTTATATGAGAATCATGGTATCAATGAGATTGATATTGTACTGAATTTTACCATTCTTTATCCTTATTGATTATGTCATTTGATTGTGAATAACTCTGCTTTTTGTACTGTACATTTGTGGTGTCTAGGTGCATTTAACAGCATGTCTAGGTGCATTTATACGTTGTCAAAGGTTCCTTGATATTAGAATTGGTGGGACGAAGTGTTAGAGACCTTGTAAAATTGAAAGAAAGACAATTGGTCATCCTGAAATCGCCAGCTTAAGTCCCAAATTGATCTATCTTTGAAATATCATGTACAAACTTCCCTCAAAAACGAAGAAGAAGAAATATCATGCATACTACTCTAAGCAAATTTATATAGTCACCCTAATTTAGGAACTTTTGGAACAGTCTTATTCTTAAACTGTTTTGTTGAGCTTCTTAAATTTTGTGTATGCATCTGTTGATATGCAACTGCTGGGGAAAAAAAGTTTCATTTTTTAGTTTTTCAATGATCTTTATTGTTACACCCTTATTTGACTGCTTAATAAGCTAGCTTCAGTCTTTTAGATACAGAAAGAAGGATTTCTCAAAATCATTCAGGTTGCATTAAGGTCATAAAAGCACAACTGATACATTTCGACCCTTTGATAAGGCAAACCAACTGTTAAGATTCAAGTGCAGATTTGAAGATACTGCAAGGACAATATGTTTGTTCTTCGTAGGCCAATATGCATCATGGATTGGCATTTCAGACAATACAATGCAATGTAGTTTGTATGCATGAAAAATCTATTAGCAATGAAATGTTTGTTGCAATTGAGTACGGCCTAAAACATATTGAAGTTTTAGAATCTATTTTGACTGCGAAGTGTGTTTTGTCAATCAAATATAAAGACTCTTCCTCAGTAACTTAAGACTTGGCGATAACATTTCACTGCGTTGTTCCACTTGATCTTGCCTGTTTGTTGTCGCTTCCTTGTTTTTCTGAGTCATTTAATACTGGAACAGTCTACATGTCAGTACTAACCACTTGCACCGGTGAATAGTGCTGTCTGAGCATGGTGTTTGACATTTCTATCTAATCGTATTTCAAAAAGTTTGTTTTCTTAGTTTTAAATAATTTTTTTTATTTTTAAATTGTTTTGATATATTAATATTAAAAATAAATTTTAAAAAATAAAAAAATATATTTTCAAGTAAAAAAATAATTTAAAAAATAATCTCTACAATTAGAAACATGTAACATTCATAATGGACAAGTTATTCACTTCACCATATCTATTTGTCTAGTGCTGAATTATTTACATGCAATTAAACTTGATATTTTCCTTTTCCAATCTGAACTGGTTTATCGTGTATCTTCCGCTAATTTCCTGACATGGTTAGAATGGATGATGACTACAGAACACTGATTTAATACTTGACAACTCAGGGGTCTCAGTTGGGTTCAGCTGGCCCCAGTTTCATCTCAAAATACTTTTTATTATCTAAGAGGATTAATGTTATTTCTATACTGGTGATGACACGTGTCTATAATGTTTACCGTAGACTCTACATTTGTTTAAAGCTCGTGGATCTACTTGCTCATTAGGAGTTTTTTGTGGTACAAGTTAATCATAGCTCGACAGCTGTACTCTTTGTTATGTTAGATTAATGACCTAACGGTGTTATATTAAGATGCCATACTAACTTTGTCAGTTTGTCCTTACCTCTTTCGATTCAACCCAGAGAACTTTTATTATTTAATATAATCCACTCGAGGAAATGGGAGCCCCTCGAAGTGAAATGGCCTATGATAATTCTAAACAAGGAAAGTGGGATTGCCCTTTTTATTATACATTGTCTCTTTGACGCATGTTCACCATAGAATTCATTTGAAAACCATTAAAAGGAATCCTATTACGGAACAGATGAGATTATGGAGGCAAAACCAGCTTGCTGAATAACTTACTGTGCACCCTTTTACACTGTTTTGATCATTATATCGAAAGTTTCAGTTTTTCATTTGCTGACCTATTATGTGTGTTATTATTTGATTTACGGTATAATGCTGACTTCATGGCCCCCGTTACTGCAATTTAATACCGATCAGCAATACGCTGCAGTGAAGTTCTAGCACTTCTTGACATGTGAACACGTGTCCTTATAGTCATTAATTATTGTTGTGTCATCGAATCATGATTGCTCTTTTTGCCAAACTTCTCATTTATCGAAACTGCGAGTCACCTGTTGATTAATCCTCAGTTTTCTGGCCAGTTAGGCTAATCCTTAACTGCATACTACCGATCAGCAATACTCTGCAGTGAAGTTCTAGCACTTCTTGACATGTGAACACATGTCCTTATAGTCATTAATTATTGTTGTGTATCGTCGAATCATGATTGCTCTTTTTGCCAAACTTCTCATTTATCGAAACTGCGAGTCACATGTTGATTAATCCTCAGTTTTCTGGTCAGTTATGCTAATCTGATAGCTGAATGCATGATTGAGTGACCTGGCGAATCAGGTGGGGTTTATATATTTGTCTCAGATTCTATCGGTCGGCACATTTAACTTCAACTAATCAGCTTCAAAGTTCATGGAGGACATAAAAACTTGATGACTATTTAATTGCATTTATTTGGCAAGGTAGCAGAGAGTCTGCCATGTGTGCAGGCCCCAGATTGCATGATATTGCACTAAGGGAAACCGCACTTCTATCAGAATTCATTTTTGTTTATGTTTTCCGTATCTTAGAGCATATTTTAATTAATTTAGCAGTAGTTAATTGGCTTCATGGCTCACCAAGGAGTTACTTCGGCGTGGATTTGTCTATTTAAGGCATCTAGCTGTTAGGCTCCTTGCTTCACTTGGTCTTTTCCCTCTTCTGTTTCTGAACTCGAGAGTCAAGATGATGTTTCTGGTAGTCTTTTTGCTCACTTTACTATCTCATGTGCCAGCCCTTGATGCTTGCCCTAAATGTGGCAACATGCTAATCCCTTACCCCCTTAGCACAAGTGATAATTGTGGAAACCCTAGGTACAGAATCTATTGCAACAATGGTGCTCTAGAGTTCTTGTCAGCTCAAGGACTGTACTACAGGATTCTCAGTATCAATCCTAGTGCTTATAAACTTGTCATACGCCCTCCCCTAATAGGGAAAGACACATGCTATTCCTCTGATCTTGCCGTAGGAGGATTAAGGCTTGACGAGAACTTGCCATTCAACATATCCGTTCGCAACACTGTTATGTTATTCAACTGTTCTGATAACATTCTTCTATCACCGTTGAATTGTTCGTCGACCAGCTATTGTAGGCAGTACGAGGAGATAGAAGAGGGGAGTGGGTGCAAAGGAACTCTTTGCTGCCACTTCTTGAAAGACGCATCAATGACTTCGCATAGGATTAGGGTTAGGGTTGGAGGGTGCTCAGCTTATACTTCTGTTGTGGACATCAAACCTGTGGATCCCGTTGATAAATGGAACTATGGAATTGAGCTGCAATGGATGCCTCCATACTAGGAGGCAGCACTTATGGTGCAAGCTTCTGAACTATATGATATAGTCTATGTTGTTGCTTGTTATGCCTACTTTATTACATCCCATGTCCTTGTTGTTCATCTGCTGTTCCTTCTGTTACTCGTACGTGTGTGCTTGTTCCTTCTATATTTTGCTACTTAATAATGAATAAATCTATGCTCCTTTTCCTGTTTTTACTACTGACGAGCTCCTTTAATTAATTCTATTTTAAAAAAAATAATGAAAAATTAATCATTTAAAAAAGCTTCAGATTTATCATTGTTCCACCGACAAATAATCTAATATATATATCCAGACTTTTATTAAATGAAAAACAAACGAAAAAAAAAAATACTATGGATGTAAACTATAAAAGGGTCTAATATTTTTATCAAGCATGAGTTTTATTCTAATATTATAATTATAAATTTAAAAAAATTTGTTTTCATACTTATAATATGTCTCTGTTGATTCATAGTATTATGAAGAAATTTCCAGTATTTATAGAGAGAGAAAAAAGGAGAGAATTGTTGGGTTTTTTAATTACTATCAAATCAAGTGAAAATAAATCTCATAATCACTGTCAACATTCCATGGAAATATCCATGGATCATAATTAAGAACGTCTAATAAATAGACTGAAGATGAGTTCATAGAGAGACTCACGATCTCTTGTAAGAAAATTATTTGTTGAAATAAGAATAAATATATATATTTTTATCAAAATAACTGGAAATTCCAATGGATAAAAAAAACCTAATATACCAAAAAAAACAGGAATCATATTATATATTCCATTGGCTTTACAAAATTATATATACCAAATTAAAAACATGGAAATATCCATGTTTTTTTTTTATGAATAATAGAATTAGCAAGCGTTGGATAGCCAAGGACAAGCTTCAACCTTTGGCTTTACAAAATTAATTAATTATTCCATTTCTTTTCTTTCCAGTTATGAATATTAATAGTTCTCTATACCATCTTAATCATATTATATATTCAGATGTCTCATTTTCTCATCTATTATATTATATGCTCATTGAAAAAAAAAATTGTTTGTTTATATAAAATTGGTTAAATATTTGGGTATTTTTTAATTAAAATAGAAACATAAAGCATGCTTGATAAAAAGAAATTAAAAAAACAAAACTATTGTGATTCCAAGTCACATGAGGTTTAATAACTAGGATTAAATATGAATATGTTTGAGACTTGAGAGATGAATGACATGAAGCTTCTTTATATTTGATTATTAGATGAAGCATGCATTGAGTGGCATGGCGTAAAAAGCTAGGTTTAATTTCAAAGGCAATCTTGTGAAATGGTTGGAATTTTTTTTATTTTTTATTTTTGGAATACATTAGGTCATAATATAGGCCATGAAATCTTTAAAACCTAACCTCCCATACTTCTTGAACCATTTTATTTTAACCCCCACAATTAAAAATATTTTTAGATTTTTTTTATGAACAATTAAATTATATTTGTGATTTAATTTTCATTGTTTCATGGAAGTAGAAATCCTCACAAAAGACCTAGGCTTGCGTGAGGAGCTCAATCCAAGGGAATTATAGGCCTTTTGATGGGGGCCGGAAAAAGAACCGTTCAAGCCAGAGAATCAAGTCCACGGGTCTTTGAAAGATAAATCTACCAAATTTAAGTTTACTTTTTCGCCGGTCATTCTCACTCAGATTCATGGAAACAAATTTGTTCAATGCCTCTTCTGGAACCACACAACAGACCCTGAAAATTAATTGCCTAAGGCTCTACAGTTGCAAATACACTTAGAAAGTTGGGAAGATTTGCATTGGTTATTAGGCATTGTTGCAGTTTAATAAAAACATTAATTTAAAAAAAGCTATCAATTATAGATTTTTCTTGACCAATATCTCAAATAAAAAATTTCAGTTTCAGTCTCTGTGATGCAAACACTTTCAAATGAACGGAGCCGCATTTCCGGTTATTTTGATCTTTTTTCAAAGGAAATGGAAGTACCAAAACCATATATCCATATCAGTGGAAGCTGCTCCCAGGAGAAAATAGAAAAAATTGTTTGTCATCCCTTAAAACCAAACAATTTGGAAAAACATTGAAACTCCTAACTGTAAACAACATTGAAACTCATACATAGAAACGTTCTTGTATATAGCTTCTTGTTCTGTTACATTGTATCAGAAGTAAATAATGCACGAGGGAGTAAATTTCGAAGTGGATGCGAAGAAGATGCTGCAACAGAACATTTAACTATGCAACCTTCATTTTTACTTACAAATTAGCAATCAAACTATCACAAACATATCTATTAGACAGCATTTCTGTCTTCTGTCAGTCAGTAAAAGCCGAGCACAAACCAGAAATCAATACAAACAATTGAAAGACAAAAACACCTACTCCCTGTATTTCTACCTCATTTCTTACACAACTATTCCAATCAGTACTGGAAAATAAAACCAAGCATGCTCATACTGCCAGCAAAAATATGTCAAATATTTACTCTGTTCCAGATAAATTGCTATGTCATCACAGTGGGTCTGCTCGACCTTTTGCCTTCCATGGCATCTTTCTTTTTCTGACAGTTACTGCAGAGGAAGGGGCCTTCACATGGCTTCGATCCAGGTGAGAAGAAAGAGCCTGAGTTTACTGATAAACTGTCACCTGGGGTTTGATCCACTTGGCAAACAGCACATCTGCACAGCCCAGAGTTTGCGTTTGCAGGGAAATACTTACTTAATCTGCATTTTCATTAAAAAAATAACAAAGACAAATTAAAACTACATTTCAAGAGGCAGAGCTTCTAAACTCCTTATTCCCTCTTTCACTTATTAGTTCATTATATAAGCAAAAAAAAATCAGTTATCATGATCACTGAATAAGAAGATAGGTAAGCAAAGACCATTACGGGTAGAGTTTGCCTCTGATATCATACTCAATGATTTTGCATAAACTATATGAGAAAAATAATAAAAAATGAATTTTACAATCAGCATACCGTTCTGCAAGAATAGCAGAACCCTCTTCAAACAGTTCCTCAACCGCACCAACAGCAGAAAGCTTTTTTGTTGATTTGCTCACAGAACTCAGCGCTTTCTTTCCAAAAAGCGAACTGAACATATTATGCTTCTTCCTCGGTATTGGAGGCAAGACAGGAATGTCGGATGGGATGATATCAACAACAAGGCATGTTGTATCATCCTTCAGCCCCCTTGACCTCAATGCCACCTAAAGAGAAACAACAAACAAGTATTAGCAATAAAGCAACAGAAGCACTGTTGCATACATGCAAGAAGCAAGAGTATGCTAGATGTCACCTTAACAACCAACTTTGCAGCAATCTCTGCAGGCAAACCCCTACATGACTTGGCAGCCAAATCGGAAGATAAAGCATCCCAGATACCATCGGAAGCGATAACAAGTCTTCCTCCAGCATTTGAAAGCTAAATAACCAGAAAATAATTTCCTGAGCTTCAAAATTAATTTTAAAAAAAGCAGAAAACAAATCACAATTAGAAAATAGACTCACTTTCACTTGCTTGACATGAGGTATTGGAACAATGAACTCTCCAACATCTGTGTCGCCTATTGATCTAGAAAGACATAATCCACCAGGCCAACAACGCAAGGGACCAACCTACAAACCATTGAGAGATTGGATGAATAAGATTAAAAAATAAAAAAGCATGAGGGAAGGAGAGGAGCATAAAATACATATCTGAACATGTCATAGGTGACGTATAAAAAAGAGCACCATACCTCGTTGCCTCCAAAAACATTTAGCCTTCCTACTTCACCCCCACTTGCAGTTACTCGCTCTCTCTCTTCAACATTTTCTTCCAGCCTGTGATCAACTGTCAAAAGAGAAACCACACCCCCCTGGCTGTCCAATATGCATCGTGAATCCCCCACAGAAGCAACAGTCACAGTCCACTCATCAATTACAACAAATGTCACAGTTGTCCCAGAAGTCTCCCCTGTCATTTGTATCAAACTGAAAGATTAGTCTGTGCCCACATAAATGCACACAAAGAGAAAACAAATACAAGATGCAACAAAGGAAAATAAAACTACAACAGAAGGGATACAGATCCATACCTTTCTGCTGGAATTCTATGTCAGTTTTCACAAAACCAGCAACTAGTGCTTGAGGAAGTGCTTGAAGCCACTCTTCTCTAGTGATATCTTGAGGAATTGCACTCAAGACATTATCCAATAACTTCTCCTTCACAAAGATGGCGGCTGATACCCCATTATGTCCGTCAAAGATCTGCTAATAAAATGGATACTAAGAATTCCTATGGATCATCAACAAAACCAAATTTATGAATTTCTGTGGGTTTTAAAGTTGCTCCTAATTTACATAGGGTCCACTAAATCACGAAGGTAGGAAAACAAAAAGGGGAAAAATTAAAGATTCAAATCAATAGTCTCCAACTATTTGGGACAGAAGGAGAAAAGAGGGTGATTCACTTTTCTTGTTAGAATTGTAAATTATTTGATCCTTTCTTTCTCTTCTACTTGATTCTCTCAGACCATGCAGAATCATCTCTTGGATGAGGAGGTAAATAACATGTACATAAAAAAAAGGGAGTACCGCAAACACAGAGAATGATGTCGACAGATCCCCAGGAACCCTCTGGCAGTCAGGTTTTATGAGAAAGTAATCCTCGCCTTTCTTTGCTAAAGCAGCTTGTCCATACTTCACAAATGGTTTCTCGATCTTCTCATTCCTAAGCTCACGCCCAATCAATGTCGCAAGTGGAACGAGAGGAGGTCTCATCCTCGATATATTGTCCTGGTTCGTGACAGTTTATGTGTCAACACTTTCCATAACCCCAGTGCCAAAACCGTATTCAATCTTCAGCAAATTAAAGATGCACATGTGACTGAATCATTAAACCCTTACATGACAATTTAGTTCAATAAACACTAAAATCAACTATAAAGGACCAGTTTTTCCAGGATCTTTGCACCGTGAAAAGAAAAACCAAAACTTTCGAGAAAAATGCCATCTACTTCACACTATCACACAGGTATCTGAACTAAATTCTAAATTCTCTAATCAATTCAGTACAAAATAATGCACCTACAAGAGAACTAAAATAGTTCATCCAAGCCTCGGTCTTTATTTTACAAAAAAAAAAAGAACTCATGCCAAAACCTCATTTCCATAATTCCAAACAAGCAAGACTCTAGTTCACTATTCATCAACCACCCCAATTCTCCACTATATTATCTAGTTTTTTCCTCAAAAACACAAATATAAAAAAATCAAATAACTAAACCCAGAATGTGCAAATCTCAAAAAATGGGTCTTCATTATCTTCCATCAAAACAAATCCACTAAACTTCTTCAACAAAGTCTCATCAAACTATTCAGTATTACTCAAATCTCAAGAAATGGGTCTTCCTTATTTTCCATCAAGAACCAAACTTGAGTACCAAAAAACAAAAAAAAAAACATAAAGGGTCACCCACTTAAGCTAAAAAACACAACTTTAAATACACAAACACAAAATGTACATAAGAAAAATGAAAAACAAGAACATTAAAAAACAAACCTAGAAAAGAAAGAACACTCACAGTTGAAACATGAAGAGGTCTCAACAGATCCAGCATTGACAAGATTTGATCTATTAATTACCTCTCCATTTCTGAAACAAAAACACAAGGTTTTTCGTTAAAAACTATGACAAAGATTCAATTTTTATTCTTGAAAGAACCAAGAAGAAGGTAGAGGGTTATTTGGTGAGAAACAAAAAAATAAAAGAAACTTACAAGTTTGTGTGCTATGATTGGAAGAGAAATCTAGAGAGAGAGAGCGAGAGAGATGCTAGAGAGAGAGCGCGGGGTTCGCGTGTATGCTAGTGAGTGTTAAAGAGGTGATTTTTTTCAGGCAAAATGTCTCTCTTTTTAATAATGATGACAATTTTCATGTCCTAATCATTCGATGTAATTTAGGTTGGAAAAAAAAACCCTTTCCAGTTAGGTTTTTTTCCTATCTTTTTTTTATAGATAGGTTTTTTATTGTCAATTGAATTTGATATATTTTGATGGCGAAAACTAGATTAAAAAATATTAAAATAGATGGAGAAATTAATCTTGCTTGTTGAATTATTATTATTATTATTATTATTATTTAATCTTGGTTGTTGAAGGCGTGGACAAATTAAATGTAAATAGATTTAATTCGTGAGAGTTGGTAAAATAAATGTAATTCCAAACAGAAACACCCTCTCATTTTCAAGAATTCCATGATTAATTTAATTACAAGCAACATTAAGTGATGTTCATGATAAGTTTTGTCTGTCAAGTGCTAAAGTAATCAAACAGGTTTCCCTTTCTAAATTCTTTGTAAATAATTCTATCAATGGCTTTAAATTTTTAGAGCTTTGATTTTCTTTTCTTTTCTTTTTTTCCCTCTATGTTCCATGAAAGTAGATCGTTTCCAAGAAATTTTATTAATGCTCACACCATAAACACTAAATATTTACAAAAACAAGAATTTTTTTTTTTTAATGCAGTCAATCACATTTTGAATTGTGGTTGCCGACAAATAAACAAGCTCTAAATATTTAGTTATTATAATCCGAGAAATTCCTCACCATTTTCCATGAATACATGAATTATCTGTCACGAAAAATAAAATATTAGTGAAGGTAGAAAGATATTCTAAAATTTGTCTCCATATTACATTAGTGGAAAGGGTGTCCTATTTTTTTCTTTAAAAAAAAAAGAAGAAGAAGAACAATTTGGCACATCATAGAGATCCAATCCCCACTAAATTAGCAGACGATGAGGGGCTAAAATGATGAGTGGGTTTTGACTCAAGCTATTTTCTCCTTGAAGATTTATTTGGCCCTCTCAAAGGGGTTTTGACTTCGATAAACATGCATGAGATCCATTTGAGAAACAGTGCTGTATTGTTGGCTGGCAATAATTAGGCGGGACAAGAGAAAAGCAACTTGATTAATTTAATTTAATTATTAATTATGATTAGCAATTTCATCATCAAGATAGGCCAACTACACTTGAGGGTCGTCAGTTGACATAGGGAGCCAGTTAACTATGCAGAATTGGTCTTCTTTTTACTTTTCTTCCTTTGTATTTTGGACTTTCTTTATCAGAATCCATGTACTTTGCTTGGCCCTTTTGGACTCAGGCTTCCCACATAGCTGGACTCCATTTCTGCAATGATTTTTCATCTTCCCTTTCACACCCTCTCTAAATTTAATCCAATGAAATGATCTCTCTTTTTTTTATCATAGTTATAAAATCCTATTATAAAACCTGACTAGCTGTTCAAAATATAAATTAAGTAAATTAATCTACATCATGTTGTTTCAAAATTATTTAAAAAAAAAATTAAACTAGATCATGTTATAATTTTAACCATATTAAAATGTTTGATTGAATCAACTTTTACTTAGATAATAAACGAATGTAACAAGTTGATCTAACTAATAAAGCCGAGTTCAATAACATCATAGAAAATTATATAACTGGTCCAGAATTTTAAAACATGATTACCCACATTAGGTGTAGATTATAGCTAAAACGATTTTGAATCTTATGATGAAAGAGATAAGCTTTGCCCACCAAAAGTAACAAAGAAAAAGATGGACTATGAAAGAAGTGTTAGGGCAGAGTAGTCTTTAGAGGAGAATAAAGGGGAAATGGATAATAGAAAAAGAAGAAGAAGAAGCTGGGATTGCTTGAATCTTGCAGCCTTCAATCCCTGCCTGCCTCAGAATCCAAAGGGGCAGAAAATTACAATGGGGGACAAAATCCATAGGGGGCAACATCGGTGTTGATGTGGGCATGCTGTCTTTGATGGTATTTTCTGGATATATATATATATATATATATATATATATATATATATATATATATATATATGCATCCACTTATTGGATCCCACTTAGGGCTTACCCACTCATTCCAATAGGGTCCCAACCCCCAGCTGGAAAGGTTGACATGTATCCACAAGCAAGTGGATGTTTGGTGGCCGGAGAGCAAAGCTACAATGACTTGGAAGTGTGTGGAAAAGCATACACTCTCTTTCTGCTGTGGACACATGGGCTCCTCTTTCAGCAGCACGGACTACACATATCCAACATATCTAAACCATGGAGAACAAGGAACAGATGCAGATACAGAAAGATTGCAGCCCAGATGAAGTCATCATTCATGGTTGAAACGCTTGTTCAAGTCGTCAGTGTTGTGTATGACTGCAGCTAAGGAACTGCATATCGCTGCTGACAACTTTCTGAGGGAAAAGTACCTGCATTGAATATCAACGCAAGAGGAAATTAGTGACAGAGAGACACGGTTAGATGAATTTATAAAGCCCCACGTAGATGCCTGAACCCACACAGAAACAGCAAGCATAAAAGAAGGTGTGAGGAGGTTGAAATCATGGCCTCTTCTTTTCACAGCCCAGAATGTATAATCTTCTAAATATATTCTTCTCCAAGCTAGCTGCGAGAAAAAGGTGTCCTTCAATTACTTGTGAGTAGCCCTTTTTCATGGATATTTTCTGTCTTCGGCAAATTAACAAGTCACGGTCCTTTCCTAAACACTCAGTTTTTACTCGTTAGTCGTTATAAATAGATGAGCATTTCAATCTCTCTCTCTCTCTCTCTCTCTCTCTCTCTCTCTCTCTCTCTCTCTCTCTCTCTCTCTATATATATATATATATATATATATATAGAGAGAGAGAGAGAGAGAGAGAGAGAGAGAGAGATTGAAATGCTGACCTGCCTCCTCTACCGGCTTCAAATATGGCATGGAGCAACATTACTGAATCTGACACGCACACACATACTTAAGATACAAACTGACTGCAGCATTAATTCTGATTATACATTTCCAAAGGCCATGTGTATTCTTGTTGCGAATAGTAGACAAAAAGACTCCATTTACTAGCTGCTAGCTTGAACAAAATTAAATTTATGACCAGAAGAAAGAAAGTGTTTAGCTAGCTAATTAAAAGACAATCAGGTAGGGTTTGGAAAACAATAGAAAACAGAGTGGCAGCTAAGTTGTTGGGATATCATGAAAATGAGAAAAAAAATTGTAAGATTTTACTTAATACATGAAAACCATGCATATACCATTGACAGCTTCCAAACAAGCAATTGCATTGAAATTATGGAGTACACTTTCTTTATGAAGGCCCAACGGGAGTCAACCTGCAGGTACACTACTTGTTGTTTTGTTGTACCAGCTTCAACATCGACTGTTTTGTTATCTGTAGCTGCCATTTCCTCTCTTTTACTAGCATAAAAGTGGTGAAGCTATGTTGTTAATTTGGCAGGAGAGACAGTGAAGGAAAATATTGGATTTCTATTGACAAGATAGTTAGGGGATGTGACAAAAACTGGAGTACTGCAGGTGGTTAAGTTTGTTACTAACAAATTGGAGACTTCGATTTGACTTTTGTTTATGATCCAAAAAGGATAACATTTAATAACAGAAGATGTCAAAGAATTCACAAGATGAACACTCATATAAACAAATTGAAATTTGGGACGACGGGACCACGTAAATCTCACGATCACCACCACAGAAACGCAGGCAACAGAAATCATTGCCACTCAACTCCTTTCTCTTCACTCTATCTCCCTTTCTCTACAACTATATGATAGTTACACAAAAAATGGAAAAAAAGAAAAGAAAAATCACCAAGCCACTTCCTTTGATATCACTTTGCATGTCCAGTTTTCCTCTTTCCGTCGACAGAAACTAGCTGCCTTCCGGGTTTGTTTAGGCCTGGACTCACCCCATTTGGTAGTTTCCTTGACGGTGAAGGAATTAGTGATGGAATTAAACTCCTGGTAACAAAACCAGAAAAAAAAATGTAGTAAATATTCTGATGAAAAAAATTTAAAGCGGGAATCCTAAGAGAAAGTTCTAGTCTGGAAAAAAAAATAAATGGCAGTGGTATCTCTAGTTCTAGAAGCTTTACATGTTGTAAGTAATGCGTGCATCTATAAGTTTAAATGACCAGAAATGCTGCTCAGAGAAAAGTGATTAGTAATCAGACAGCTTATTACCTTGTTTCTGTGCTCTTGAATCCCCTAGGATTAGTAGTCTTCTTTGTTTTAGATCCCAAAACATTGGGATTGGGAAGGCTGCTCATTCTAGGGATATTAGATTGCCATAGCAAGTCTGGCTCAGAAGAATCACTTGTTGCAGCCTCGAGTTCGTCAGACTCATCGGTGGATGCCATTTCAAACCTACCCCTCTGAGCATCATACTCTTGGCTGTCCCTTGTATTTGGTGAAGATTTGTAGGGTTGTTCTGGGTAAATCTTCGAAGGGTCTCGAGCATAACCCTGATAAAACATCTCAGGCGACTGTCTGCTGTCTACTTCCCATTGTCCTGCAGGATTTTCATCTCTATTTGCACTGTCAAGCCTGTTCACCATGACCTTGTCAACCCAGTCACCGGACACTGATTCTCTATCATCCTCCTTTCCACTCATCGAAGGACTGGAAGCAGGTACCCATGGAGGTGAATACATTATCAAATCTTGGGGATCCAAGCTTCTTCGCCTTCTTGCAACAGACGAATAGTTGTTCCTAACCTGCAGATCATTAAATCAGTATGTAAATTATGGTTTTGAATATCAACTTTATTCTTTGATGGACGGCTACACCGGGAAAACATATGCATACTACAAGCACACAGTACAATCATTTTAACATGATGTTTGAGATGATTGTCTCATGATAAAATGACATGTCTTAGTTTAAGTAGTAAAATAAGCATTATCCAAATTATTAGATGGGAATCCCAACATTAACAGATGCGTAACCTTGGGAATTAAACATAAATCAGGAGCACAACCTCAATGCTCAGGCACTATTACTCAATAAACAAATGTGTTTATAACCAAAAGCAGTGTTCAAATAATCAATTTCAGTCACTGGTTATGTTAACTTTTACCTCTGAATTACCATCCTCCATCTGCCTATGACCGCTTGTTATGCTACCTGCACTTGTTATGCTACCTGCACTATGCCAACTGTGAGAAGGAGAACGCAAACCAGACTTCATTTTAAGTCTTTCCGGGGTGCTGGAACGAGAATGATGTGAGTGCTCTGACTCTACTTCCTTCGATGCTAAGGCTGCTTTGAGATTAGCAATCTGCAACCAGACAAAGTAAAAGTGACTCGCGGTATTTCTTGCGGAAAAAGTATATGAGAGATAACAAGTAAGTCAATAATAACAAGAATAGGTACTCCAAGACATGCCCTATGAAAGAAATTCTGATAATAGGCAAACATGTCATTTTCTTATGTAATGTATGAAGACATAAATTGAGGCCACTTCTAAACTTCATCCAAAAAACCAAAAAAAGAAAGATGAGAAGCATAGAGTAGAACCTGCTCTTTCAGCTCCTTCGCCTCTGAACTATCTTTATTAACTCGAGCAGCACCAAGCTCAACAGTGGCAACCCTTTCCGCAAATTTAAGTGTACTAATTGTTTCTCCAAGAGCATCAGTCTCAGGACTTATGTGAACAAACATGAGCGTCTTAGCCTGCCCACCTGGTGATTATTGAGAACAGAAAAGTAGTTGGGATGGGATTAGATTATAGAAAGAAGGGAAATAGAATGTCCTTGGTTAATCTTACCAAGTGAATCTTGTAGTAGTTGCGTGAGTTTGCTGTTCCGGTAGGGAACGTGTGAGTTTTTTTGAGCAAGAGAGGCAATCACATCTCCTAAAGCAGAAAGAGATTTATTGATATGCTGTGCTTCCTTTAATCGATCTCCCGTCACCTCGGATTTGTCAACCCGTTCACTTCCTGCCAGGTCAACTAGATGCATCGAACCACGGATTACTGTTCCAGATGCCAACTCTCTCCCTTGAACATGAACTGTCAGGCAGCTGCAAATATGGGCCGGTTATGAGTTTCGTTTAGTTAAGCACTATTATTGAAATGGTTTTCCAAAAATCACACTTGCAACATGGAACATTCATTAAGCACACCTATGGGATCGACTGCTGCGATCATTCATTGCTGTAGCGCTAACTGCACGATTCCTGTGCCCAATGTTCATCAAATTTAAGACATCAGACGGTGATGATACAGTTACAAGACTTGCTTCTGGTACATTAATTCCATTCTGAGAACTGTTTCGAATTTCTAATGTACACAGGAGTTAAGAATCCAAGTAGAAAAGTAAGCTGGATTGAAGAAAAAGACATTATTTTAATGAAAGAAAATAGTGTCATGAAGGATATCTTCTGTTAACACCCTCAGTTACAAGGAGATCCCTCACTTGCTCGTTGTAAATCTCAAGCATTTGGACAGAGATATCATAGCAAATAACTTCCTTTCTTTGATCTGAAAGGAGAAATAGATCGCTCAAAGCCCTGTAGTTTACACCTAGACTTTCCTCTGTGAGCTCCTTGGGACCGGTCTGAAAAATGAAACGAATAAAGTTAAATGAGTAACCAAAGGGTTAACCAAAATCCACGTTTTAATAATGGTACATGAATCCTCTCACCATAGTAAATGTCTTTCCGGATCCAGTTTGACCATATGCAAATATACAGACGTTGTAACCATCAAGAACAGAACGAATCAGAGGCTGGGTGTCTGCAAATACCTCCTCTGCAGGAAAGCCAGGAGTTAAAAAATTTAAATAGGAAAACTGATAGGAATGAAAAAGAACCCGAATGAGACCTCACTAACCTTGAGTTGCCAAAGGACCAAAAACCTTGTTGAAGTTGAATGATTTGCGTCCCTCTTTGCCATATTTTGAAGGGGTGCTAATTGTAATGTTCCCTTCATCTATGTGATCCACCGTACTAAAACGACTTGCTTGCCCAGTCAAAAAGGGTCTTACTCGGCAATATACTCTAATGTTTCCTAATGAAATATATTCATTACCATTAAATTTAGCGAAGAAACTTAGTAAATGAGTGCAATGAAGCCATGGAATCAGAATTTAAATAGCTAGTATACCTTTCAGGTCCTGCACTTGATTGTATAACTTGCGATTCTCCTCGAGGACTCTCTGGTAGCCTGAAGCTGCATGAGCTAGGCCATGCAAGTGCTTACCTGTTTCAAGAAACTAGTGGTGATATACATTACTCTCTTCTAATAATCTGGAATGAGTGTACAGAATCTTAATTTTACCTAAATTGTTGAACTCCTCCACATGTTTCATTTGCAAAAGGTGCATTCCTTCTTTCGTAGCATAAAGAGTAAGTTTCAGTTCCTGCAGGCACCATCATTTATCACTGATTAACATCTTGTGGAGAGGTAAAAAGACTTCACCCTTGTGTAAATACTGAGACATTACCTTAATGTCTTGTTGTTGTCGTTCAACCATCGCTTGCTGTTTCAAAAGCTGGTCTTCTGATTCCTCATGAGGAGTGCCCTTATGATGGCAGCATTCCCGTGTATTGATTTGTGTGGAAGTTTCTTCTTCCATCTTAACCATAGCATTAGCAAAAGAAAATGTCACCCAATTGGTTTAAAAAATTCAGAGCTTTGATAAATGTAAACAGCGCCATTCTAAATTACATTCCAAGTTATGCAACAGCATTGCATGAGTGAAACATTCATAGTGCAAGCCAAGCGCATACCCTTGTATCACTTGAAGTTCTTGAAAGAGGCATGTCAGGGCTAGCTACTTCCATATCTTTTGCTGTTATTTTCATCTGTCAGATTCGCATTAATGATGAGCCACTTAGATTTCTTAGCAATAATATGAGGAGTTAACTTTTCAGTGCGCACAAATATGGGGAGAGGAGGGGTAATATCATTTTAACAAACATAACAGCTCACCTGCTCATTCTGGCTCACCAACCGACGCTCAAACTCCTCCATGACTTTGTTTAGCATAGACTCTACTATCTGTTTCCAATCAAAGTGCTATGATTTTCTGACAAGTTTCTTTTGCATCTACTTTAGAGGATAACAAGCATTATAACACTTACATTAGGTATTTCTTCTTGCTTCCTGTTTGAAAGAGCTGCACGGACAAGCATATTCAAGGAACGAGAGGCACCCTGCACATGCAAATGGACTTATGATTGCTACTTGCCTTTCTAAATTCGTAAAAAAAAAATGAAATGTTCACTTACAGCTTCACTGAGGTCATTGAATTGTTCATCAAATGAAGACGGATCACCACTGCATGTCCGAGAAAAGGAATTCTTGAAAGGCTCGGAATTTTTTCGCATGAAGGGTTTCCCACCCCCACAGGTTGAGGGTTTCAAATTTCCTCCATATTTCCATGTCCCGATCCCACCACTCTTTTTCCAATCACTATATGATTTAAGTGCTAAAATACAGTTCACAACCCTTGCAGATTTTCCTCCCTGGAAGTTAATGATACAAAAGAATATCACTGCAGGAAGACAACTCTCACAATGCAATAGAAGATTAGCATGGCATTTTCTGGATTTTCTGTTCTGTTTCTACCTGAACTTATACTCTCACCTGTTCCAAATCAGAGGCTTCAAAGGTTGGAATTCCCATTTCCTCAATAGCTACCAGGAAGTTTCTCACATTTTCGAAGTACTGAAATGCTGATAAAGCTGCCCCATCAGGAACTTCAACAGAATCACCAGGACCTTCCACTACCTACGGACAATACAGATCACCAAAAACCGACTAATAAGTATAACTATCCTCGAAACATAATGAAATAAAAACCAGGTTGAATGAGACCTTTGGAACTGCTCCAGGTTGAACCTTGTTAAGGACGTTACATAAGATTATCCCACTTCGCAATCCAAGCCTGAATTCTTCTTCAGAGGGCTCAGCTGGCAAATCTTTACCCCCGACAACCCCCACTGTTTTTCGAAGCCACCCAGCTGCTTCATACCTTCTCAAGGCTGCAAACCAATACAAAAAAGTAAAATCACCAAACTTCTCTTTTTTTCCTTTTCTTCTTTTACAGAAAAATATGTATCGAACCAAATTTGGATATTTAAAGGCCTCCTATTCTGATTCCAATTTCGCTACAACAATTCCATCTAACCACACATGATGGGAAGTCCTCAGTGAGTAAAAATACAAGGAACAAGCACCATGAAAGAAGTAATTACAAGAAATCTCTAACTTGAAAGAAGTTTCATCTAGATACTGCTTCAATGACCATCAATAAGAGATGAAACACATAAGCTCAAATTATCAGGCTCAAAGGAAGAGCTTTCTCAATATTACTACAAAAAATTCTCAGGCAGCCAAAATTCACGAATCTAGCCAAGAAACACTATCAATATCAATATAGCATCACATAATCCATGACAAATCCTTAAATTCTACAAATTTCAATTCCGTGATGTGCATCAATCCAACTTCTACGAATCAACCACCTAATCCATAAAATTCAACAGCCTAAACATAAATTCCTCATAGATCATCAAGATTCCACAAAAATGAATTCAAAACACAGACCGTAAGTTTCTCAAGCATCCAATCATCAAAGAACACAAACAAAAAGGCTTGATCAAATTCAATCAAAATGTTCAGCAAAGAAATAAATGATCAAGGAAAAGATTGATATATATATCATACAAGCTTCTTCAGCTTTTCTTGAAGCCACCAAATCAACACCTCCTGGTCGAGTTCCAATATTTTCTTGAAGCATATCCTCTACAACAGAAGCAACAGAGAAAGGCCAAACTTGTTGTTGCTGCTCTGTTGCCATTCTTTTCTTTTCTTTAAAAATACCACCACTCCACAACAACAAAATCCTATCTTTGCAATTCTAAAGATCTTACGTAAAAAACCAATTCAAAATTTTCCCATTTAACCTCAAAAAACACCAATAAAAGTAAAAAGTTTGTATATTTCTATGTATACAATGCAATGTGTGTGTGTGTGTGTGTATAGCTGTTGTTCTTGTTGAATTCTTTGAGAGAAGACAAGAAATGTGGTGTTTCTCTAGATCTACAAAGAAGGTTTTCTTGAATTATAAGGAGGGAAAGAGAGAGAATTTTCCCGGGAAAAATTTCTCTCTTAACTTTCTCTGTGGTGTTGGTTTCTTTTCTTTCTCTTTCTCTTTCTGTTTGTGTTGTTGATGAGTCTAATATTGAAGAGAAAAGGGCAGCCCGAACCTGGTTCCGAGCCTCCCGGTTTGGGCTGGTTTATAATTTTTGTAGGGTATAGAGAAAGTGAAGGGCTAATTTTTACCTTTATATATTTTTCAGAATACTATTTATTGCTCACTTTTTTTTGTATTTTTAAAACAAAAGGAAAAACATTTACCTATTCAGAATATAAAATTTTTCTTCTTTAGTGAACTTGAGATAAATCAAAGAGTTTTTTTTTACTTTTTCATGCCTACAGTTTTGTATATATTAAAGAAATATTTTTTTCCTGATCACATTTTATAAAAAAATATTCTCTATGATAAAAAAAAAATCCACAATTTTTCGTGGAATTCGAATCCATTTTAAGAACAAGGGAGTAAATCTACTTATCATTAATCTAAAAAATTGGTGTGTGTATTTTATTAGAATTCAGAGTGATAGATTAGATTTTTTTTCATATATTTTATTGAAATAGATTTCTTGGAGTGATTATTTACAGAATTTGAATATTTTCTATGCTAATAAATTAAGGAAAATAGACCTTTAATTACTCATTTATAATTTTTCCAAAACAAGTTATGATGATAATTATATATATCCTTTGTTTTTAATACCTGAACCTGGGCTTTAATTTCTTTATTCAATGAACACAAAATCTAGGGCATAGCTAAAGTTAATCAGTTCAGATTCTTGATTTCATTAAAAAAAAAAACCATTGAAGTTCTGGCTCTTGATTGTCTTTGGAATGACGATTTAGTTCCACGAAATCTCGTATGTGACAAACCAGCTTTTTCAGATTAAATATATGTATAATTATAATATTTTGTATCATGTCTTTTTTATCTCTAAATTCTCCGTTTTTTTTAATCAAAATAATAATCAAATATTATTTAATTGTTTATCGAGAAATCCCTTTACTGTGTGTGTGTATATATATGTGATTTTAATTTTACTCAAGAGATTCTGGCGGAGCGGCAGGCATGCTCTCGTCGCTTATGAGATTGGAGGTTCGACCATCTTTTTTGTTTGCGAACGGATGTTTGGGGAGGCCTTGCTATCCGGGCCGAGAAATTAGTCTGATCAATGCCTAGGATATCCTGATTTGACCAAAATATATATATATATATATATGATTTTGTTTTCCACAGGAAACATAATTTCTGCCTCCACCTCAAATAAAAGTAGATCAAAGGAATCAATCAACAGGCCATGTAGAGCAAAGAGAGTCTAATCTAACCTCTTAAATTTGATGGAAAAACATACAACGTTGCTTTCACTTCTCACCTTACATAATTAATGGCAGGAACTTCATTAGCCTTGCCAAGTGCCAAGACAAGAAGCTCTATCGATCCCTTTCATGTTCCTTTATATTTACATTGAAAATGCCTCCAAAAAAATAACAGAATAACAACTCTTCTATGATTATCGTTCACTGAAATGGACTGTCTTTTGCTTGTGTATAAAGGCTAGATCGACATGTGATCATGATTAGAGAGCTTAATCATATCATTAAACTAAAGTTCTAAAGACACGGTAAGAACAAACAACAAGTATTATAATTTTAAGGGTTATAGTTTAATTGATTATGTTTTCAATTTACTCTTTAAAAATTACTAGTTTGAGTCCCACAAATCTTAAGATTATTAGAGATTTATATAATTATTAATTTTAAAACTCGTAAAATTAATCAAGATATACACAAACTGACCTGACACCAACATAGTACTTGTCAGCAGATGAAACTTTATCTGCATAGAATGTTACTTGAAAATGTAATTGCTTTGCTTATTCTTTGAACCTTACGCTATTTAGCAACACATTAACTAGCAGACATTTAAATATTCTCCGACTTTATAGCATCAACAAATATAATAAATCTTTGTGTACAATGCGTGACTTTTAGCCTCCAATTAAAGAAAATCCACGAAAAATAAGATTTTTTTTGTAATGCGTTAGTTTGAATGTGGCTAGTTTGTGTTAAAGGAAACTTAGTTTTGACCATTTTTATTAAAATTAGTTTAGCTCGAGCGATCAATCTAATAACTCATTGGTTGGGTTCTATGGTTGAGTTTTAAAATAAATCATGCAGAAATCGACTTAATCAAACTCTAAAGATAAGTATTTTATATCTAGTCCGATTTTGAGTAAAAAAACCTAATTAAATTGAAATTTGTATTTTTATTTTAAATTATGAATCGAATTGAACTGATCAACTGGTTCAAACCAGCCAATTTAATTTAATTTTTTTCTTTAAAAACCGGTTAAACCTATGTATATTTAGTTGAGTTTTTAGGCCTTGTTTAATGGGCTTGAATTTTTTTAACTTATTTTGGTTTTATTTTACTATAGATCTAAGGTGTTTTTGGAAGAAAAAAATTTCTTTGTTATGGGCATGAGATGTTTTTTGAGTTCAAACCAAATTAGTTCAGTTTGATTTGGTCGATTTCAGCCTTTTCAAATCAAAATCGAACTAAAGTGAAATTTTTTAAAAGTTTTTAAAATCAGTTTTTTAGCTTATTTTCTCGGTTATGTTTCTTGGGTTAATTTTTTTTTCTTAGTTTTTTTAGGTATTCAGTTTTTATGCTCACCCATATCAGACTCTATGGACCCAACAGGTCAGCCCATAACCTGATTGTCCAATCAAAACTTGATTTGATGTTTTAGAAAAAAATCAAAATGATTTTATTTTGAATTAATATGAGTTAACTCATCTAAACCATAACCCGAGTCCTAAACCAGATTTAATAACTTTGATCTTAACGCGTAGAAACCAATACGAGAAAACAGCTCCACATTTTAAAGCTAAGAAAAAGTACCATTACCTAAATAAATTGGGAATCCATATATATATATGATTGACCCTAGTAATCAAAGTTTCCTAGAACATATACAAAAATTCTCTGTGTCATAGGAATGAAACGAGGTTAGTGAGATCATAAACAATCCTTGTTGTTTTAGGCAAATGGTCATTTTCAGTCATCAGCATATAGTTGTTAAAAGATCATTAATTTATAGTTACCCACCTAGCTAGTCCAATTAATATATACATACGTGAAGGTTTATTTTCTTCATGACACCAACCAGAAAGTAGAGGAAGACTTTAAGGCCATTGCAGGTGTCTCTGAGAGATGATGACGAGCCAGATAACAATTCATAGACACAGTGAGTGGAAAGCACATGATATGTGAGCATCGTTTCATGATTTGGGCACATTAATTTCTATTAATTAATGTTTTTCTACCAGTTCATGCATGCAAGGGTTATACGAGGAGCTTCGATCTAGTCTGCCAAAGAAATCCATTATACCAGGGCGCTCGCTCATCCTAGTCGGGAATTCTTTTTCAATTGGAATAACGATTGTAATTTATGTGGTTTTTTTTTATTATTATTATTAGTATCTATCAATGTTATAGCCATGAGCGTTGTTATGAAATTCAGAAGGATTTGGTAGTTGAATCCCGAATCTATTTAACCAGAGACTTTACTCAAGTCCAGTTTTAAAAGAAAAAAAATAATATACCCTCAGTATTATCCGGTCAAAAATCTAAATTTACTAATAATTTAATTTTTTAAGAATTTCTTTTTAAAATTAAAATCATCCTGTTTGATTTTTGAAAAAAAAAACATAAATTAATCATTGAATTGTGATGCAGATCTTGCTTCAATTCGAGTTTAAAAATTATAAAAAATAAAAAGGATGGGTCTGATTTGATTTTACAGAAAAAATAAATGGCTAATAGAGGGATGCAACGAATCCTTATAAATTTAAATGGAGATAGTTCATTAATTAATACTAAAATCATGAATTATATAAATAATTCAGGCTTAACAAAAAAAAAAAGTTTAGGAGAATTTATGTTTTTTTCCTTTGCAAATATTATTCACTCTTATTTGAATTTTATATTCACTACATTATTTGGATTTCAAAACAAAACAAAAAAAAAACCCATAATCTGTTCAATGGATTATATTTCGGATTTGTCATTTACTAATTTGCCAACCATAATATCGCTTGTTTGTGTAAGTAAAGCGGTAAATAATCAATCCTAACAAGGACTTTAATGTCAATTCAGGCCCCTTGTTCCCTCCAATATTTAAAAAGTATTCAAACATATGGTTCGGACCCAAACCTCATAGGTTCGGATGATTAATTTTCAGAAATGCGTAATTAAGGGCCATTAAAATAATAGTGGGCCCCAAAGCGTGGTCCAAGTGAGGGCCCAGTGAACCATGCCGGCACGCTCTAGTTAACGCCATACGGATGCCGGCCCAATCTAAACCCTTGATGCAAGTGGGCTCCCTTGGCCCGGTAAAAGACCGACCTAAAACATATCTTCATTTTTTATTATTATTATTAAATAAAAATTTTAAAAAAGGTCCACATGAATTCTTCTTTTTTCTTTTGTAAATAGTAAAAATTTGTATGTGTTTAAATAAAATAAAGTGGAAAATTTGAACAGGAAGAAATTTAAAGAGGCTATGCTTCTTCCAAAAGACTGGACTTAATTTTAAATAAATAATTGAGGTGTTTGATTACATAGTATTTTAATTAAAGATGTTGTCAAGAACCACATCTAAGACTAAGACTCGAATTAAGAGTTGGTCAGTTGATAAAAAAATAATAATAATTTAATTTATTAAAAAAACAAATTAGATTTCACTTAAAATCTAACCAGATTATAGATAACTCACAACATCGATGAGATTTAACTAAATTAATTCTTAAATAATTTAATATAAAATTTATTTTAAATTTAACAGTTTCTAAATTAATTTATCTATTCAATCCAAGTTTAATAACAGTCCTTTAAATTATGATCATTATAAAATTGTATATATACAATTATAACCCATTCCTAATCCACACATGCAATGATTTAATATCAATAAAATTGTAATAGTTGCTCAAGCCCAAATATATATATATATATATATATATATATATATATATATATATAAAAGAAAGAATGTGGAGTCCGTCGTAGGACAAGGTACATTGTTTTTGTTTGCTGTTTGTCCATTCCTTTTTTTGGGTGAAGGACAGGCTACATTGCTTAGGTGTGGGCATCTTCATGAAAGTTGACTGCGATATATATATATATATAAAATAATCTTTTTCCTTAAACAAATGCAGCCTGAAAACTTCCTCCTTTGTCGTTTCCTCCTTTCCTAACCTTTCTCAAAGGTACATCAATGATGATTACATTAAAATGTACTCAATTTCATGCGGTTCATCATCATGCATGGTTATAACACTCCTTCCAATTCAATACTTCGATAAAGATTGTAAAAAAAAAAAATTAACATGAAAAATATAATATAAATTTATATTGTAAATTTGCAAGTAAATTTTTTTAATTAATTATATATTAATAATTATAACTCAAAAATTAAATTAAATTAAGATAAAAAAATCGACAACATTATAATCGATAAGTGATCTAAATAAAGTAAAAGAGATAGTATGAATCAATAAACTAATAACATAAAAAAAATAAAATATTTCAAAACAAAACTTTCCAATACAATGATGAAATCATTGAATTATAGGAAATACACAAAAACTTGGTGACAACTTGGTTGTATCCAGCTCCGAGTTAAATGAAATCTAATTTCCAAAAGGAAGCACACAATGTGACCTCATAAAACTATAACTAAATGTCTCTTTAAAAAAAATACTAAAATCCAATTTAATAATATTTTAAATTTTAACATAATTTATTATTTTAGAGTTAAAATTATATTTCAAATGATAGAAAATAAAAATATAGGCAAGAATAGAAATGGTATAAATTGTTTTGTTTAAATGAGTTTTTTTTAATTTTTGTAACTATTGAGTCAAAGCTTGTTCCAAAAGTCAAATTTAGTTAATTTGTAAACTTGATTTTACTGATCTTACTGGTTTTTCACGAGTCAAGTCTGATTTTACTAGTTTTCGAGTTTTTAGTTTGATTTTGCACGTTAAATATACGTTGACTTGTAAAATTATACGATTTGAGTTAACTCACGATTTTGACAGCAATGACTTTGATTATAGATTGTGGTGATTAATCTAGATTAATCCAGAATAATGTTATTTTAAAAAAATAAGAAAGTTAAACTCCATTTCATTCTAGTTTTGAATTGATCATGGGTTAATCTATTAAGTTGATTGAATTTAATTGAGTCAATTAATTTTAACTTGATTTGATATAAAACCCGATTTGGGTTAGATTCTGAGTCGGTAACTTATATATTAGACTAGACTGGTTTTAAATATACTAAAATATAAAATATTTAATGTTAATCTGCACACAAACTAATCAAATGATATTATTATCATCCATAAACAAAACTCTCCTTCACTTCACCCAAAAAAAAAAAAGGAAAAAAAAGTGTCAAAATATCTTGTATATTGTCCAATATTTTATGTGAACAGGGAAAAAAAAGAGCTACGGTAGCTTCTTTAATTTTTCTCTCTCTAGGTGGTGATGTGATGCAATTTCTTCAACAAGTCGATAAAACTACAGTTAAACAAGACTGCATGTGCTGCTGGAGACTGGTCTATATCAGGAATCACTTCACCATTGTAGGGCAATATCAGTGTTCCTGTGTCCTTAACTACTCAAGTGCCCTTTAAATTTAGGCATGATCAACATTCCAAGGGGAAAAAAAGAATAAAGGGTGTCTTGCAACTTTAGAAATTAACATACTGAGTTTGGAAACTGAAAAGGATGTATCTTAAGATCTATCCCAAAGACATGGGTTCAAACTTGTGACCTGTTTGTTATACCAGTACAACACATACTTACAGATGAGGTTCATGTGCAAAAACTAGACATTCAAAGACTATGATCAATGATCATGACTGGAGTTTAATATTGGTCTCGTAATATGTAATAAGGTTGCCCTAAAGCTAGGTCCCAGAAATGAAAATGATACATGCATTTTTGCTTTCTAACAAGAAAAGATTATAATAGAGGGTGGAAATTTAGTATTTGAAAGCTAATTGAAATCACATGTTCCACTAATAACTTTAAACATGCGCCTAAAATTGTTAAGTATGATCTTAAAGAAGTGATCATAGATTAAGGATTATATGCTTCTTCTTTGAGTTTTATTAATGCAGAATCTAGTTCTATTATATAATACTTGATTGGAAGAGGTTCGAGGCTTTATTTTGAAGTTGATGCATAGTTAGTTGATGATTTAAACCTTGACATGACGAGAAGGGAGGGGGGGCTGCTTATTCCAGCAAGTAATGACTTGCTAGTTGCTATCAAGACCTAACACAGTCAATTTAATATCAAATTAGAAACAAAAGTTCCATCTTTTGACTCTTTTTTGTGTAATCAACATCTTTTTAGTGCTTAATAAAACCAATAAACATGAGCATATATATGAGCCTAAAGTTTAGGGTTTAATAGGCAAAGAAAAGAAGTCAATGCAGCGGGTCCAATCTACACCTTTTTTGAGTTCTTGGGATCCTTCGGGTCCCAATTTCCAAACCCAGTTGGAAGGACATGTCAGGAGTGAGATGCAACTCATTCCCAAGAAATCATGACAGCAATTCATTCCATTTCCTTTTAGCTACCTTACATTGTAGGACCAATTTATGCATGATGAGGGGTTAAAGCCTTGCAAAGAAGTTATTGGTTTCTGGACCTCTACCACTTTTGAAACAAAAGCTGTCATTAATTTAAACAATCCTCAAATTCTACGACACTCTTGTCTGTTTGGTCCAGCATTCTTTTAACATATTTCTCTAAAACCCCAACTACATAAAGAAAAAAAAGAGGTAACATGAACAAGGCAATGTAAAGAGGGCGTTGTTTATAGGAAACTTTGTTCAGAATCTGATGTTCAATCACACATATTCTTTGAGAGATTACGCATATGGTTGCCATAAACACTTCAAGTAATTGAATTGGACAACTGAACTCTCTTCAATTCTTATACGGGGAAATTAAAAAAGGAAATAACCCATGAATTGCTTCTATATAAAAAGTCATCACAGCCTAAACATATCCATGCGCACTACTTTGTGAATATGTAAATATAATACATGCATGTGCAGGATGTTATGCATAAGAAGATACTAGATGAGTTGAGTTATCATGAATAAATTAATTGTGAAATCCATCAGACTTATTAAATTCAACCTGGTTTAAGGTCCAAGTGATTAGTTAGATTAGTTGATTTGGATCAATTTAAAATAGCGTTCTTTTAATATTTTAAAAAATAATTAAAAAAACTTTATTTAAAAAAATTAACCAAATTTTAACTTAATTAGTCAATAGTTAATTGGCTGGATCTAATATGTTTGTTTAAGTCAACTCCCGTCAAGTTTAATTTTAAACGATAAAATTAATATAGAATATCTAATTAAGTTTAAAAACACTGCTTTTAAATATAAAGTGATGACGGGAATTTGGATTCATCCGATAATTATATATCACTTATTATTTTTAATAAGTAATTTTGAATGTAGAGCAATGAAATGGGTAGGCAATCATGTTTGGAGAGAGTAAACAATACACCTTGCAAATTTTGGTGGCATGACTGCAATTCCATGGACATTGAAATGCTTTTGGAATTCTTTTGACGACTACAGTGGGAAATTGTTGTTGTAAAGTAATTTTCACTAGCTAGGGCATGCAGGTCCCTTTCATTGTCAAGGAAGTTTTCCTTGATTCCTTTCAGAAGTGAAATTTTGACGGTACGTTTGCAAGTGTGGTCATGAATAATTGAAATTGTGTTTTACTTTAATCATACTTTTGAAAATGTTCGATTAATTTTGTTTAAGTTTCACTGAAAATTCTATTTTGCAACTTTAATTATAAAAAACTATAATTTATAATTTTCTTAAACCTATTTTTTCAAAATATAACTACAAATGCTCCCTGATGAAGATGAACAATGGGATGTGCAGCGATCCATGTTCTTGAGTCATGTCCACGGTGACAGACTGTCTGCAAATTTCATGTTCTTGCCTGTCTGCAAGCCATGGAGTTTGTGAGCTCATTTGCTCATCTTAAACCAAAGCCCAGAGCATTAGCAGGCCTGTCCACTGCAAAATGGCTAGTTAATTCGGCCTTTTAGACCTCCAAATCATTCTTTCTTTTTCTTGGCAAGCCCCATGAATATCAAGGAATATGGATTCGAGCCCGAAATCTCAATTTTGAAGCAAAACTCGCGAAAGCATGAGTCGCTGGTAAATTTACAATATCAAACAACCAATTTAATCCAAGAATTCAATAGGATGATTATAAAAGCACAATATATATAAAACAATTTTAAAATAAATTTATGTAATTTCAAAGGTTAAAAAAAAGTCATTCCCGTTTAGGGAGTTTTATAATCCATGGTAACTCGATCCAGAACGTAAATATTTTCGATCCTTGATGCTCTGATTTGTTATTTATATGAAATGGAATGAATTTCCTCCTTTGCCTCGCATGAGAAGAGAACGAGCTGGTATGGTAATTTGACTATGGTGGAAGCGGCTGCTAGATTACGACCATCACCGATATTTTCTTTTAGACCAACCACAGAAAGGGAAGCCATGTCTACCAGGCCAGGCCAACTTGTATACCCAATCCGCTCTTGCTTTTTGTCTTTTACGATATTTGTTCACTGCTCTGAAGCTACGGAGGTTCCTCCCCTTATCCCGATGGTCTCAACCATGTTTTTAAAAATTTAAATTTTTTTATTTAAAATTATTTTTTAATATTTTTATATTATTTTGATGGGCTGATATTAAAAATATTTAAAAAAATAAAAATAAAATATTATTTTGATATATTTTCAATTAAAAAATAATTTAAATCATAATTATTACTTTATTTTTAAATATCTTTTTACAATTAAAAAAATTTTGAATTTTTTTATTTTATCCACCAAATATTTATTTGATAAAAATAAAAAGAAATAATTATTCTTTGAATACAGTAAAATCTCTCGGATAAAAAATTCTCAAGCAGCACGTGCTACATTTCAAACACTTAAAAATCATAGTAAAAAACAACTTAAGAACAGAGACAGAAACAGTGTGATCAATCAAAACCAGTTGCTAGTCCAATCTACTTGCGGTGCATGTACATCCACTGTTCCTTTAGATTGAAATAAACAAGAGAAACCCAAAGTTATCCACGCCGTACACGTGTCTCTCAACTCGTCGTCAATAACCATGGGGGTCTATGATGTTCCGTATTGACGGTGCTGATTTCTATGATGTTCCATATTGACGGTGCATTAAGTGATTGAATAACGAGTAAGGGGATATCGTTTGATACTGTATTGCGTTGGTTTTTAAAATATTTTGTATTTATAAATATATTAAAATAATATTTTTAATTTTAAAAAAAATTATTTTTAATATTAATACATAAAAAATCAAAATATATATTAAAAAATTATTTTAAATAAAAAATAAATATTCTTTTACCAAAGAGTGCGTGGGCCGCGTTTCCAAAGACTAATGGTCGCCAACCTAAGTAATCATTGCTTTCTTGTCCACTTTGTGGCTTAACTGTTGAATTGACAAAAGTGAAGGGTAACCAGGTAATTTTAAGATGTTCATATTCGGACGAAAGGTCAAACGAAAGTCTCTGGGTGAGCGAATTCCACGTGGTTTTCTTGTTTTTGAAAGGATAAAAGGAAAGAATAATTTTTTTGTGATTGGTTTTTTTCATGGAGAATAATATGCTAATATTAATGGGAAATCATTTTTTTGCTTAACATTATTCTTTTAAAAATCAGCGTTTAAATGAGTTTGTTCTCGCGTTGCTGTAAAGGATTCAAATTTAATGAAAAAATGTTAAAAAAATAAAATAAAATAAATGCAAATGACTTGACTAAATGTAACATGTTTGTTATGGTATATGAAAATTGATTAAATTTACTTTATTGTGAGAATTTAAAATTTTTGGCGATTTGTGTTTTTAGAATATTAAAAACATGTATTTTTTATATTTTTCTTTTACAATTATAAAAATTACTTTAAATTTATCTAAAGAATATATTTATTTTTATATTTTTATCTCTATTTTTTTAATCAAATATATTAATGTCATTTATATTAAAATACTAATCAAACACGAGTAAAAAAACAGTTGATGTATCATTTAAACAAATATGAGATTTAATAGTATTTTATTGAGAAGTACAGGGAATTCTGATAGATTACTTAAAAAATACCACATCAATCAACAAAATATTAAGAAATTAAAAAAAAAAAAAAAACACGAATCACGAGAGTTCATTGGAAAATTCATTTACGAAAAACAGTGTGGATGTTGTAATTTTTCAAAAAAAAAAGAAAAACATTTCCTAACTATTGGGCTCAATCAACTCGATCTCAAAATCTTTGAATTCTCTTCGTGTCTAGCTAGCTGCTGAATTTTTTTAAAAAAATGAAGAAGGTGACCGGCGGATGTGGTGAGGTTAGGGATTTTAGCCGAGGGAGGATACAGCCGAGGAGCAGGAAGCCCCGCCGCGTGCGTGTTCGTATGGGGGTGGTGGAAGACAAGGACTTGCTGGTAGAAAAATAAAGCGTATCTCCACTCCTAGATTCTCATAGTCATCACTTTTGGTTTGTTCATGATTAAAGATGGAAGCAGGGCATGATTTGAAATAAAAATAAGAATCTTGAAAATTTAGTGTGTCTTCACCATTGTTATAACTTTTGTGAGAGTGATTTGACAAAAAAAAA
>Ga0325411_1000148_pt1 | contig 70344 bp, 34 predicted proteins | sample PopdelMetagenome_13_FD_206181 | JGI IMG/M metagenome (GOLD analysis project Ga0325411, IMG submission 206181) | Populus deltoides microbial communities from Bellville, Georgia, United States - Xylem-PdIQD-R4 | ecosystem: Host-associated > Plants > Phyllosphere > Stem > Wood/Secondary xylem... | reverse complement strand
ATTGCTAAGTTTGATATCAAAACTGGAGTTGTGGTATATGAACTTGTGAAGCAACTGAGTTTAATAATTGTGGCGGATCTACGTTATTAATCTTAGGGAGAACATTCAATCAAATCAAACATAGACTACGGACAGTTATGTTTTCTTGATTAATCAACTTATCTAGTTCTTAAGACTGCCATCAAATTAAATTACTAGTGCGGACACTGTGGTTGTTTCATGGTTAGGGTTAGTTATACGGCGGATCCGTTAACTAACCAATGTTAAGAAGAGATAAATATTCAGAATATAAATTGATGTTTCGTTTCCATGATCAGTTCTGATTTCTGTAGGTGGATGTGTGCTTGTGACCAAGGTTTGTTCTCTTGATAATTTTCTGATTTTATTAAATTTTGTTTGATAGTTTTCTGTTTTCTTTTGCTTTAGCCTAGATAACATCCAAACCCCTCCAAATTGCATAACATCTAGCATAAACATTTGACTTGAACTTCCTCGTGGGATCGACCCCTTGCTTGCTCTATACTATCTTGTGTGTTGTGTTTGAAGCTAGGGTAATTAATTTGTGCGACCGCGACATCGCAACATAATTCTTGTATTTATTTTGTACTGTAGCAAGGACGTCACACAAACAAGGTGCATAGGGAATCCTATTCCATGGGTCCATAAATTTTGTAAAGAACTATGTATTCACATTTTTAAGTTATTATTAATTATGTAATTGTCATCCGACACTTTTGTATAAACTCGTAATGGTAGTAATATGTATATATGATATAATGCAAACTTATGAATATGTAAATATGATATAATGTAAACTTGTGGATATGTAAATATGATGTTGTGGGTATGTGTATTGAGCACTTTTATGGAGATGTTGATTTACATAATTATATGTGTATTGTGCCATACTAATAAATGGAGCCTATCTACTAATTTCCGGAATGCTATCATGAAAAGCATCGAGAACGTAATGGCTTACAAAAAAAAAATACCATCAAAACCCCTGGTTTGGATCTTGATGATTGATGATAATAATATCATTGTGACCTATTTCAAGATGGTGTGCACTCGACAGGGGGCGCGAACTAAGCCACCTTTAACATAAATGAGGAACAGAGGCTAAAATGCCCAAGACTGGCAGAATGAGGATCCATTAGATGATAATGTTTCTTATGCTCTAGTAAGATCATTTGATTCCTTTCAGAGAAGAACCACGAAAGCTGAAGAAGAGCAAGTACTAAATCAGATTGAAGAAGTACCCCCAACAAGGATGAGACAGCAAAAAAGAACAGAGGCACACCCCTCGACCGTTCCAATAGGGATGCCCCACCTTATGCAGATTTGGGACTCCTAGTCCAAATAGTTAAAGCAGTGATGGAAGGCATGGCTAGCTCTATGACTCAGGCAGTTCCAACCACACAGATTTTGTAGGCTACCTCAAGGATCGTCACGACCACAGACAACGTGGTGTTACTTATGCAGTTGGTTAAAAGTATGAGGGAAATGGGTTACAAGTCATATATGAGGAAGATGCTGAGATAATCGAGAGATGGATTACGAAGGTATAGAAGACTATGATCTAGATTAACATGCCCGAAGGCTTATGGGTAAATTGTGCCACTATATTATTGTTCGATTGGGTCATGACATGGTGGGAAACTGTTCAACTAAGGCATACAACTGAAACACTGACTTGGAGTGACTTTAAATCAGAGTTTAAAAATCAGTTTTATTCCAGGTACCATTGCAAAGTGAAGGAACAAGAATTCCTAGCAATAAGACAGGGTGAGATGTCGGTTTTGGAATATAAGCAGAGATTCCATGACTTTTCACTGTTTGCCCTGCACTACTTCCCCACAGAAGAACATATGATTGAGAAGCTAAGAGATGGGTTTCAACAGGAATTAAGGCAAGGGTTGATCACCTTATAATTTAAATCATTGAGAGAGTTGATTGAGGTGGCATAGGCTTTAGAAGCCTGTATTGGAGAGGGTCAGTAAGGGCATCAGGGAACATGTAAAAAGAGAGGGGGATTATTCTACCAGCAGGCCGCCGCTTCTGAAAAGGGGAAAAAGTGGAATGTTTGAGCAATACAAGAAGAAGGGAATATTAATGGTGTCATTCCATCAACAACCAAGCGGAAGAATGATGGGTGGACAGACTCACTAAAAGGCTAACCTTTTAGGGGGGATTAGTGACCGGAAGAATGTGAATGTTGCGATGTCACGGTCGCACAAATTAATTACCCTAGCTTAAAACACACAAGATAGTATAGAGCAAGCAAGGGGTCGATCCCACGAGGAAGATTTAGTTTAGATTTTTATGTTATATGTTATGCAATTGAGGGGTTTTGATTTGTGATGATCTAAAATATGGAAGAAAATAAACTAGCAAACAAAATCAATTGAAACCAAAATTAATCAAGAAAACAAACCTTGGTCGCAAGTACACATCCACCAATAGAAATTAGAACCGATCCTTGGAACGAAAATTGCAGTTTATGTTCTGAAATTTTTATCTTTTCTTAACGTTGATTAATTAACAGATCCGCCATATAACTAATCCTAACCAACAAACAATCAAAGTGTCCGCACTAATGATTCAATTTAATGGCAGCTTTAAGAACTAGATAATTTCATCAAGATTAACATACAAGCTGTCCGCAGCTTGTGTCACTTTGTTCAAATGTTCTCCCTAAGTTCAATAACGTAGTTCCGCCACAATTATCAAGCTTAGTTGCTTCACAAGTTCATATATCACAACTCTGGTTTTGATATTAAACTTAGCAATAGATTGTTCACAACAATAACTTAGAGTCCGCTCTAACAATCATCAACAACAATCATAGGAAATATGCATAGGAAAACAATCATACTCATTCATAACATAAACTGAAAATAAAAGGAAGAATAAATCTCACGGTTCTTGAAATCTGAAGGTCTTTGCGTCCTTGTAACCAAGAAAAGAGCTTAGCCTTGCATAACTATAGAACAAATACTTCTAAAGATTGAAGAGAGCATGATTTTAGGGTTTGTAGAGGAGAGAATTTGTGTTTATTCTCTGCTGGCTGCTGCCTCCTTCTGCTCTCCCTCCCTTCTCTCTTTCTTTTTATATGCTAAGAAACCTTAGTCCCTATTTTACAAAATAGTCCTCCCTTAAGTTGACAGTTTACATTTAAGTACTTCAATAACTATTTTCCTAAAAAGGAGAAATAGCCTTGCATTAAATCTTCAAGCTTTGACTTAGAGGAGCTAAATTGTTGAAATACAAACTTGGACACCGGTTTAGATGCTTTTAAATGTAATTTGGACATGTTCCTTCACGAAACCTGTTTACTAGCAGAATTCAGCTGTCATTTTGGAAAATCATATCTCCCTCATATGACATCATCTTTTGCTGAAATTTTGAGCGTTTATAGGAATGTTAGTCAGAAATCCAAAACAACTGAGTTTACATAAATTGGACTTCTGTAGCTCCAGATATTCAAGTGGGAATGGATAAAGGTCAACACTAGCATATTGCAAGATTTGACTTTGAAAGCTGCGATTTACATGATCTTCTTTATTTTATTTTCTTTCCTTAGATGTCCAGAAAGGTATGGATGTTAGCTTTTTAATGCCACTGAAATCACTTCATTTCAACCTCTAAAGCTCACGCTCTTTACAAAACATCGACTGAAGGTCAAATCTGCCAATTACCTCCAATTTACTTCTTTTTGCATCTTTCATCCAAAAGTGCCTTCAAAACATAAAAAAAAGAATATCAAGGCATTTTATATATAAAATATAGGTAAAACACTAGTTAAATGTGGGTGAAACTATCGAATAATATGGTTGCATCAGTGAACTACCCACACTGTATGAATTGCAAACAAAGAGACCCCTAGAGATTGCTCTATTTCACTAGGGCGATGTTTCGTATGTAAAGAAGAGGGTCATAGATGGAGAAACTATCAGTATTTGGGGTAAGGATGCCATTATTGCTGCTAAAAAGACCATTATAAAAAGGAGTGCCCCAATAGGAGCACTAGGTAGGCACAAAGCTTTAGACATCCGAGTAGTCAGTCACCGTGAACAGACCGGTGAGATCTTCCCAATCAAGAGCAAACTCCAGTCGAGAGAGGCCAAGTGAACAAAATGATTGAACCACAAGAAGGGTCTTTCACTTGACACAAGAAGAGGTTAGGGTTGCATCCAATATGGTGGCAGGCATGCTACTGATGAATAACTTTAATGTGCTTGTGTTGTTTGACCCGGGTGTCACCCACTCGTTTATTGTTAGGAGAGTGGTCACCTAAATAGGGAATGGAGTAAAAATAATAGAAAAAGCGTTCATAATTGGAACTTGAATGGGAAACAGGGTAGAAATAAATAATATATATATATGGGAATAGGGGTTAGTCTAGCTGGGTATGAAGCAGAAGTAGTTTTGATACCCTTAGAGTTACGTGATTTCGATGTAATCCTAAGCATGGATTGACTGAGAAAGTACAAGGCCCAGATAGATTGCTATACAAAAACCCTTACGTTCCAAATACCTGAGGGTGGGAGGATGGTCTTCGAAGGAGAAAGGACTCCGAACCAAATCAACCTAGTATTAGTTGTAACTGCTAGGAAGTTGCTAAGAAAAGGATGTATGGGATACCTTGCATACATCTTAAAATTTGATGGAGAAAGTCCACGACTGAAGGATATTCCTGTAGTAAAGGAATTTCTAGATGTGTTTCCTGAAAAACTGTTGGGGACTGCCCCTAGAACGAGAGGTAGAAGTGTCTATAAATACTTTTCCAGAAGTGCCACCTATAGCTCAACAACCATACTGGATTGCTCCGGTAGAACTGTATGAGCTAAAGACTCAACTACAAGAGTTGTTAGATAAGGAATTTATACTACCCAACAATTCATCATGGGGAACACTAGTCTTATTTGTGAAAAAAAAGGATGGAACTCATAGACTTTGTATTGACTACTGTCAGCTGAACATAATAATGATGAAAAATAAATACCCACTATCGTGGATTGATGATTTATTTGATCAACTAAAGGGAGCTAGAGTATTCTTGAAATAGATTTTAGGTCAGGGTACTATCAAATGAAGATTAAGGAGTCGGATGTACCAAAGATTGCATTCAAGACCCGTTACGGGTACTACGAGTTCTTGGAACTACTATTCGGGTTGACAAATGCCCCAGCCCTCTTCATGGACTTGATGAATCGAGTTTTTCAACCATACCTTGACAAATATGTGGCAGTGTTTATTGATGACATACTAGTTTACTCAAACTCCTTTGAGAAACATGAAGGACATTTGAGACAGGTCTTGTAGACCCTGAGAAATCACCAGCTATAAGCGAAGCTAAGTAAATGTGAGTTCTGGCTAGAAAGGGTAACATTTTTTAGGCATGTCATTTCTGTCAAAGGTGTCTTTATAGAGCCCTAAAAGATCGAAGAAGTCTTGAAGTGGGAGAGATCGACTGTAGTGACCAATATTCATAGTTTCATAGGACTTGCAAGATACTACAAAAGATTTATTAAAGGGTTTTCCTTAATTGTAACCCTCTTGACACAATTAACTAAGAAATATAAATAATGGGTGTGGTTGAAGGGATGTGAAGAAAGCTTCTAAGAGTTAAAGAGGAGGCTCACCACCGTCTTAGTATTAACACTTCCCTTAGGAACCAAAGGTTTTGTGGTTTATAATGATGCCTTGAGGAAAGGGTTGGGGTGCGTTTTAATCCAACATGGGAAGGTGAACGCCTATGCATCAAGATAGTTAAAGATTCATGAGGAGAATTATTTGGTGCACGACCAGTATAGGTAGTGTCTCCATATTCGCCTTTAGAATATGGAGACACTACTTGTACTGGTCTCGGACCCTAATTTTTACTGATCATAAAAATTTGAAGTATTTGATGTCGTAAAGGGATTTAAATATGCAACAAATAAGGTGGATATAACTAATTAAGGACTATGACTGTACCATAAAATACCTCCCTGGGAAGGCGAACATGGTGGCGAATGCTCTCAGTCGCAAGAATAAAGCAACTCTAGGTAAGCCAACATTGTGGGAGGAACGACAGCTAGCGGAGTTGAAAGAGATGGTTACAGAATTGGGTATTATCTTAGGAGGAGAACAATTAGCTCTGCCGATAGTGCAGCCAATGGATCAAGAACAAATACTACAAACCCAATCCAGTGACATTGAGGGGTCCAAGATTAGGAAGAAAATGAAGGTCGGAATAGAAACCCCATTTCAAGTAGTGAATAATGGAACATTGATGATGGGACAATGTTTATGTGTGCCTGATGACGAGATAGTTAAACATATGGTTCTACGAGAAGCACATGAATCAAAATTCACCATGCATCATGGCAATACCAAGATGTATCAGGACTTGAAACACCACTATTGGTGGCCTAACATGAAAAGAAAAGTAGCCGAATATGTGTCAAAGTGTGGTATATGTCAATAAGTTAAGGTAGAACATCAATGGCTAGTAGGACCATTACAACCATTACAGATCTCGGAAGGAAGTGGGAAATGATCACTATGAATTTTGTGTTAGAATTTCCTAAGGGTAAGAAAGGGAATGATGCAATATGGATCATTGTGGACTGCTTAACAAAGGCTGCTCTATTTCTACCAATAAGGATAACCGATCTAGTAGACAAACTTTTCAAGATTTACATAAACGAGGTAGTGTGACTCAATGGGATTTCGGTATCCATTGTTTAAGATCGGGATCCTAGGTTCACCTCCCAACTTTGATCGAGAATACAACACGCTTTAAGGACAATATTGGATATGAGCATTGTGTTTCACCCCCAGACCGATTGCCAATCGAAAAGAGTCATCCAAGTTTTGGAAGACCTATTAAAGGCATGTGTGTTAGAGTTTGGAGGAAACTGGGAAGAGTACACATAGCATTAGTGGAGTTCACATACAACAATAGTCACCAAGCCACAATAGGGATAGCCCCGTACAAAGCCTTGTATGGTAGGAGATGTAGGACTCCTTTATTTTAGGAAGAAATCGGAGACAGGAAGTTGTATGGTGAGAAATTGGTTCAGGTCACCACGAAGAAAGTGAGAACAATCAAGGATCAAATAAAAGCCGTGCAGGACAGATAGAAGAAGTATGCGGATGTGAGGAGGAGACCACTCGAGTTCAGTGTGGGGGACTAGGTATTCCTAAAGGTAGCCCCATGGAAGAACATGTTGAGGTTTGGATTGAAAAGAAAGCTAGCTCAAAGGGATTGGTATAAGTTTGTGTGGAAGCATAAAGATCCTTAATGGTAAAGGCCATCTATTATGGCCAAATTATGTAAGATAATAGTTTGCATTCCATACTTGAATATAATCACTTTGTTGGATTTTGACTAGAATAGGAAGAGTGCACTTAAAAGCTTTTTTTAGGATTTAAAGTGACTTTATAGAATCAAATTACATTAAAAATAATTTAATGCCACCACTATTTGCTAAAATGGTGTTGCATTCTTTCCAACAATTTGATATATGAGAAGTAGTAATACTATGTCATTATGGAATGGTTTTCTTTCAAGTGTTTATCTTGACATGGTCTTCTTGAAGAGAAATTCTTTCCTTTTCAATTTCAAAGCCAACGTGATGATCTCATTTTCTTGAGGCATTTTCTTTAAAAATGGACCAATTGATATTTAGTTAAATAATCTACATAGTTCTAATATCATACTATAAATGTAGACTTTAATGGATCATAACTTAAGGCTTCCATTTTAGAGGTCTTTTAGAAAAATAAGAGTGTATAGGATTCTTGATTGATCCTATTTGAAAAAGTCTTTGATTTTTGAAAAACAAATTGGTGATTTTGTATCAAGATATGATTGATAAAATTCAGTTGTAGAGTTTTAAGTATCATGTTTAAAATCAAAAGAATGCATTATTTTAAATTGAATGGATTGACTAAAACAATTGATATATCAAACACATTTAAGAACATGGTTGATAGTTTTGGGTGTACAATATCACTTGCCACATTATATTTAGTTTATTCGATCGATCAAGTTTAGTGTAAATATTACAAGGAAATTATTTTTTCAATTGAGAAATAAAAATAATATCAAGGGTGCATTGTTCTTTAAACCAAAAATAAATATCTGCATGTTTGTCAAATAAAAATAGTATTGTTATCATTACTATACAAGGAGTGTTAAGTTGAAATGGATAATGAATTATATGATTGACCAAAAAATCATAATGACCTAAAAATAAGGAAGACTAGACAACAATCAAGTAGAAAATGATTGACCAAAAGAAGTCCATGTAATTGACTAGGATGAAGTAATCAACCATGAAGAAAAGGTTTATACAATCGACCAGAGTATCTAGGTGATGTGAACCTCGTGATCACGTGGTCATGCGACCCATAAAAAGATTGATAACAAATCCTATAAAGTCAAAACAGGTCTGATAAGTGTGTGACATAACGAGAACCTATCATAAGACACTAGCACTATTGGATAAGAACCCCCACACTATGAATATCAATTCACAAATGAGAAGTATGAAGAAGACACAATAATAAGTCAGTTTCAGTTCTTTAGAAAACCAACAAAGAGATAATTCTCACCGTCACACACACAAGACAAAGGTGTGGCAAATTTATAATTATTATTCAAAGAAAACATAAAACTAAAACTTAGGTTACAATTGAGTTTTATATAAGTAATAACTTAAGTTGAACCCTAGAATACCCAAGATGTGGGCTGATGTGAAGCCCACATACACTCAAACACAAAACTTAATTAAAATAAACCCAAATAATGTTACACAAACCCAAAATATTTAAAATAAAAATTAAAATAAATTTTCTTTATGATGCTTAAAATAACCAAATAGAAATAAAAGAGATCAGTCTGATTTCCCTAGCTTAAAAAGTGTTATAGCAAAAAAAAAAACCTTTCTTGTATCTCTAAGAAAAGTTATCGCTTTTAGATGTCCCAAATAGACTAAGAAAATATGATCTAAACGTGGAATTAATTATGGTGTCTGTTGTGATGTTGCGGTCACACAAATTAATTACCCTAACTTAAACAAACAAGATATTATAGAGCAAGCAAGGGTCGATCCCATGAGAAAGATTTAATTCAGGTCTTTATGCTATATGATTCAGAGTTAGGGAGTTTTTAGGTTATCTAAGTTATACTATGGTAAACAGAATAAACTAATCAAGCTAAATTAAATAAATCTAAAACTTATTAAGAGAAAAACCTTGGTCTCATGTAAATGTCCATCTACGAAAATCAAAACTGGTCACTGAAACGATACATCAATTTTTATTCTGAATATCTATCTTTCCTTAATATTAGTCAGTTAATCAATCCGCAGTATAATTAACCCTAACCATTAAATAACCGCAGTGTCCACACTAGTAATTTAGTTCAATTGCAGCCTTAAGAACTAGATAGGTTGATAAATCTTAGACAACATAACTGTCTGTAATATATTGTCGATTTAGTTGAATATTTTCCCTAAGATTAACAACATAGATCCGCTACAATTATTAAACATAGTGTCTTCACAAGTTCAAATATCACAACTCTGGTTTTGATAGCAAACTTAGTAGTAGATTGGTTTAGAATAATAAATTAGAGTCCGCTCTAACAATTAAACTAAACAAATATAGGAATTAAGCATAGAAAAACATTCATACTCATCATATAAACTGAAAAGAAAAGATAGAATAGATCTCACAGTTTTTGAAATCTGAAGGTTTTTGTATCCTTTCAGCTAAGAAAAATAACTTAGCCTTGTATGTCTATTGAAAAACTACTGAATAGAATAGATGAGAACATAATTTCAGGTATAGGAGAAAAGGGTGGAGTTTTCTTCTTTTTTTTGGCCGCCCATCGTTTTCTTTCTCTCTTTATTTTTATTTGATTGGAAACCCTAATCCCCACATCACTCTAATCCGTTTATATTCTCTCAAAAAATATAAAATAATCATTTTCAAAGTAAACAATCTACATTTAAGTTGGACTTGTTTCTTTACAAAACCTGTCAATTGGCAGAATTTATAGGTTGTCATATCTCTCTCATATGAGCTCTTTTTCTGATGAAATTTGATAGGCTGATAGATCTTTGAGTCAAGCATCCAAACGAATTGAGTTTGCATCAAATAAACTTCTTTAACGTAAGATATTCAAGTCAGAATAACCGAATGTCAAAATTGGCAGAATGCAAGAATTATTTTTTAAGGCTGCAATTTCCCGCCTTTCTGTTTTTTATTTTTCTTGCCATATATTTATAAAAAGGTATGGATATTAGCTTTCTAATGCCAGTAGAATCACTTCATTTTGACATTTACAACTCAAGTTCTACATAAAACATCAAGTAGAGATCAAATCTGCCAATATTTGACACGGGTTGGAACATGGTCTGAATTTTATCTCCAATTAGTCCTTTTCAAATCTCACATCCAAAAATACCTTCAAAACATAAGACAAAGATTATCAAAGCATATTATATATAAAACATGAACAAAATACTAGGTAAATATAGGTAAAACTATCGAATAATATGGTTGCATCAGTGCTTCTTGTTGTTCCTTGTAGAGCTAGGTTTCCTTCTAATACTTGGATAATAATAAATACAAATATATTCCTTTGTTGCTGCCTTATTAGTTTCCTTCCTAGACTAAGATAATCATAAAATAATCAATCATATCTTTAGAATCAAATTTAGCTGAATTCTTCATTGAATCAATAAGAGAATATTTGCCGATTTGGAATCCTTGTAACATTAGAAAATCTTACCCAAACAAGGCTGCCATAGGGTCGGACATATCAGGCCTATGTTGAACATGGACTGGGTCCTGCTTGCACTTGAGTTAGCTGGATTAGAATCTCATATTAATGCTCTAATAGATCTCCTATATTAGCCTTGGATGAAACCTATAAAATAAACTCATTTAATGATTCCTTCAATGCCTTCACTTTAAACCTTGTAATTGATCTAATTGGCACGTGTAATAGATCCTTAATGGTTTTTGTGGCTTGATCTGCATCACTAAACCTATGCAGAATTGGAATCCTTAACGTGTTCAACTAGTTAGTGTTATATAATTGGTGAGGATTTATATGTTTATCAAGAAATGAGCAATGCATTAGTTAGGGTGCAATTTATATTAGGATTCATCAAGCAAGTTTCAATAAAAAAATTGAAAATCATGCCTTAATATTTTGTATGTAATTGAAAAAAAAAGAATAATTAATCTAAGAAAAAAATTAAAATTTATAATAAAAATTAACAAAATATATATTTTATTTTAAATGATTATTTATGACAACAAATTAATTGAATATTATGTTTATATATAATAATTAATGAAATGATTGCTAATATTACAAAAACAAATACTATAATCTAATTTTAAAACAAAGAAAAGATTGAATAGTAGTTAATAGAATAATATTTTATATTATTTCATTTACAATGAACATTTTTTAAAATTTAAGAAAGAGTTTAGAAAACAACTTGAAGGGCCACTTAAAAAGAGGTTTGGCGCCTAGCACTATGTGTGCCAGTGTGCCTGGCCCAATATAAAGAACTCTAGGTGTCCTTCAACTTACAAGGCAAGGCCTATATGCTTGATTTTTTTACCTAAATTTTCTATTGTTTAATAGGGTTGATGACACACGTCATCAATTCTACTTAAAAGAAAAAAAACTAGAAGATACTATTCTGGCCACCTTTGATGGCCGAAAAGTTGGGATATGACATTTTGAATATCAAAAATCTATTTTTCAATCATATGTTCAACTAAAAACAACTAAAAAAAACACCTTAAACACCTTAATAAACCCATATTTTTTTTTATTTCAATACACCTTTAAATAGGTAAAAAAATCCCAAAAATAAATTGAATAAAAACAAACTCTTAAGACTCAATCTACTTTTTTCATTAAGATAAAAGTTTTAAAACACCTCAATGATACTTTTGTCATCAATAAAAACCAATGATACCAAGATTTTTTTTTTTTGTTGAATTATGGCCAAACAATCCTTTTCTTTTCGCACCTTTGTTTTCTTGTGATCTTTTCTCTTTGTTCTGAAAACTAAAGAATCGAAACATGAAAAAAAAGAGAGGTTTTAGAACCTAAATATAAAATCCTAAAATTAAGAAGGCAAAAAAGGATTGAACAGAGAACTTCTAGATGAAAAGAAGTTTTTCACATGAATTTGAAAAAAATCTCATTTTTTTAGTATGACTCTTATTTTTTTAAAATACAAAATTAAATCCTATTTCATCAAATTGGTCTTTAATTCAAGTATGATTTATTATCAAACACCTTGAAATCTCAATAATATGCAAAGAGAAGAAAATATCAACAGATAAAATATTATAAATATCACATGGAAAGATGAAATAAAAAAAAAATTGGTGACTAAAAAATTAAAAAGAAAAACAACATTGTCCATTAAACATTGCTATCCACAATACTTTCTGAATACATAAATAGTAAGTCACAATAAAAATACCTACTTTTTTAGTCTCTTTGTATTACTTTTTTAAAAAATTTATTACATTAAATGATCATTTTTTTTTATCAACTAACACATTGTTTTCCTTTTCTTAGAGATTGTGAATTTGAGACATTAACAGAACGAATTAGTCATGATTTCATTAAGATATGTCAATATATTGAAGGTTTATAATTTGAGTTTTATACATTTTGTATGTAAAAATTGATATGGGGATATACTTGTTTCTAAAATAAAAAGAACAATAGATCCTCTTAGTTAATTTGTATCTCTATGCTAAAAAACCAACCCTGGGAATTTATATCTCCATGGTAGAAACAGAAGTTTATATTGCAAAGTCTAGCTAGCTCCTACTTTTAAGTACTAAAAGAAATGTTATAGGGTTAAATTTAATGTCTCTAGGCGGTAGAAGCATATGAAAGATATAGAAGGGAAAAATATTTCGTAATTTTCCGTTATTTTGTGAAATTTATTACTTGCAATTAGTCCTAAAAAGCCAAGGTGAAATATATATTTTTTCTCTTATAATGAAGGCGAAATTAAATTAATTTAGGGCAAACAGTATTTGCACGTATATTATGTGGTCCAGGCAGAAATGGCATCTTGCAGAAATCTGAAAGCAAGTTTTCTTTAGCGATAAATGATGTTGACAAGTCCACTGCATAATGGCTCTGCAAGATCATTGTAATTTTGTGAGCGGGGAAAAGAATCCTGTAGGTTAAGTTGCATCAATCAACACCAACTTCCTTAGTTAAATCAGCATATCCACAAAATCACAAGTTTTGTTTATTCTCATTAGTTACTTGTTTTTGTCAGTTCTAATGTCGGATACATAAAGATTTGAAAAAGCGTAATTTGTGATTTCATTAGAAGCCTAAGATGCCTTGCCCAAGGACCCCAAATGCCTAAATCGCTACACTTTTTCTGTGGACATCACTGGCTGGGTTGGGTTGGTGAGAAGCAAAAGGCCTCATCATTCACAATCTTCTCAAAACATAATCATACTTAAGTCCCTATCAGCCCCACAAATCTATCCTGACTAACCGTCTTAAATTCCAACTAAATTTAAACAATTGCGTTTGTTTCATAATAAAAAAAAAAAAACCCGAAGGGAAAGGAAAGGGGAAAAAAAAACTAAAGTACGAATCATACATTCAATTGTGCATGGCATGCAATGCAAATTCCAAGTTACATCTAATTATATAAGCGTTAGTATTGCCAGTAAAATGTTCAATTGACATTAATGTCTTTCTTTGATAAAAAAAAAATATATCAGAGATCAAACCTTTTCTTCTTAGCGAAAAAGTAAAGCAGTAGTGTTCCGAATGGAAAATACTATACTTCTTGTTGATAAACATGATTAACAACACAAAATTCATAATGTTGCGCAACCTAGATAAATTTCATGCATGCTGACTTAGTATTACATGCATGCTGACTTAGTCTTGTCTGAGTTACTAACAGCATGTGCACGTATAATTTGGCTCAAAATTCCATCATAACCAAAGTGTAGTATAGTTGTATTTCCCATCATAATTCTTTTATCAAGATTGTTTCTAAAATATTATTGGACGATACTCTCTTAAATATTGGATATTCATTAAAGTTGTAGAGACGAGTATATATTATGTTATTTCCTTTAAGAAAAGAAGCAGTTATTTTTATAAGCTAAGTTATAAATGATACCTATAACTAAAATGTAATTGCTTGTTATAAGACATGTACATTAAACGGACCTGCATGGGGTTTCCATATGAAGAGATTTCCTATATCTATGAAAAGACTCACGTGACGATTGTGTAAGTGATCACTAAGTTATCTTATATAGAGAATATTATGATTTGATCATGTTACATGTTATCTTAATCGAGGTAATGGAAGTACAAGCATTGTGTATAACATAAACTATATGAAGGTACGTAAGTAATCAAGAGATGGTTCATCACTCTAGGTGAATAAGAAAAAATATTGCATCTGTATTTAAATAGTATTAACTGAGAAATAATTGGCCAAGGTGGAATGAGATATGAAAAGAGTTGCAAATCTTATTCAAATGATCAATGTTTATTATGTAGAGAACAAACATAATAAAATTTGTTTTGTTTGGGAAATTATCAAATTAGATTTGATTGAATATTTCTAAGTCATAGAAATATTATTTTATAGTAACACATAAAGCCAGTAATTATAATTGAAGCATGCAATGTAATTTATCATGATATTAAAAAAAAATTATGCATGATGAATGATTTTGGACATTAAAGACTAATGTGATTGTGTTTTTATTTGATGGTTGGATAGTTGTAATTTTTATTAAATAGGGCTTGCATTCTTGCCTTATCTCTATTTTTCTTATGGGTTGTAAATTATTTTCTCATCTAATTCCCCTCAATGTAACTCGAGGTTTCTTAATTAATTATATAAATGTTATGTAATTTAGAAATGTAGGAATTTAGATAGAAAATTATTTTTTAATTTAAGATGAAAAAAAGAAATGGCGATGAAGGGTACAACCGAGGTGCTTGCAAATGACTTATAAAGATCTGCAGCAGCTACCTAGGATTTAACCATCTAATTTTCTTTAATGGCTCGAGGGAATTAACTTAGATATGTCCATAATCATCCAATTATAATGACATTCTAGGGGTTTATGTTTATATATAAATTGTTGTGTATTAAATATATATTTGTTATGCCATGCTTTGAATGAGACCCGTTTAATTATTAAATCCCTCATTAAATATTAAGTATATGTTGAGAACATGAAAAGCTGTTTTTGAATTTTATATGCATAAAACTAGAGTTTTATTCATGGATGACTTGTTAAGTCACTCAAGGTTACCATTAATCTAATATGTTTAATGCTACAAAATTGGGTTCTACTTAACTAACTTATATGATTCGGATGAGTCACTTTTGATTATATGAGGTTAGAGACATGGGTTAGGCGAAACATATAAGATATGTTTAGACAAAGAATTGTCATCTAACTGATCTAGGAGTCACATAGAGTTATGATTGATAAACTATATTATCTACCTAATTTAATTTATTTTGATTTGTTGATAACTCAAGGTTGGATAAATTAAATAGGATCTTAGCCCACTAGGAAAATCTAAATTTAGATTTAAATATGTATGCATGAAACTAATACTTGTTATCTTTACATTAATAGGTTGATGGATAAAATGAGTAGGAACATATCCCTACAAAGCATACTTGATGCTAAGAAATTGAATGAACCAAATTTCTTAGATTGACATTGAAATGTAAGAATTATTCTTAAGCAAGAAAAGAGGTTGTATGTTTTGGAAAATCCAATTCAAAATACCCCTATTGAGGATGTTGATGAAAAAGTTAGGAATGAACATCAGCGTCGTGTTGATGATGATGAACAAGCTGCATGTGTGATGTTAGCCAATATGTCACCTGAACTTCAAAAGCAACATGAGAATATGGATGCTTATACTATGGTTATGCATCTCAAAAAATTGTTCGATGAGGCCAGTAGGACTGAGGTATGATAACTCTAAGGAATTGTTCCACTGCAAGATGACAGATGGTTTTTTAGCAAACACCCATGTTTTACAAATGATTAGCTATATTGAGAAATTAAACCAATTGAGTTTTTTCATGGACCATGAATTAAGTGTTAATTTGATCTAGCAATCATTACCCCAAAGCTTTTCGCAATTCATTATAAACTATTACATGAACAAGTTGGATAATACATTGCCAAAATTGCTCAATATGCTTAAAGAGCCCTTAAGAAGGAAAAAGGCTCAATTCTTCTAGTTTAATCTTCTAGAATGTCTAAGAAAAAGGATAAGAAGAATAATGACGTTGTCTCTAAAGCAAACATACCTATTGGGGGCATCAAGAAAGACAATGACCCTTGTCATCATTGTGACAATGAAGGACATTGAAGGAGGAATTGCAAGGAATACCTTGCAATCGTGAAGGTAAAGAAGCTTAATAAAGCTTATATGAAGATTAGTTGAAGGCAAAATGGACATAAGACTCAATAATGAAGCAAAGGTTGTTGCATTAGCTGTAGGAACTAGTTATTTTATTTTACCTTATGGGCTGATACTAGAACTTTATAATTGTTATTTTGTTTCATTATTTTAATACATTGTTTCCATTTTATTTAGTATTGAATGGATTTCAATTTATTATTAAGGAAAAATGTTATTCTTTTATAGTAATGATGTTTTTATAGATACGGTAATTATACAAATAGTTTATATATACTTAAATTTAAAATGTCCAGGTTCAATATAAAGTGCAATAAGATTGAAATACAAATTGGAATAAGTAAGAAACATTTATTAGATCTAGGTGGTTAATATTTGACTAAATATTTCAAGGATTATCTATAACATAATGAGATTCTCTACACCTCTTAGAACACTACATCTAGATGAAATATATTCTTAATGCTTAAACATTGTATGTTTAGCCTGAACATTAAGAAACACAAAATCTCTATAAATTTGGTAGGAAATGTTATACATCAATGAGATAAGGACCTTCCATGAAAGTTGTGAATGATAGGTTGCTTATAATTGATGAGCCTACCAATTACTTTGAAATAATATATGATATTTATTTCAAGAAATGACTTGAAGCTATGGACTTCATGTACTAACCAAGTTTGGAACTTGGTTGATCCACATAAAGGGATAAAACCCAATGGATCGAAGTGAGTCTTTAAGAGAAAGACTAGCATGAAAGGCAATGTACAAATGTACAATACAAGCTTTAAGGAGTAGGAATATCTAATTTTAATGGTGTAATCAATAGATTTGATTCATCAAAAAATATGGATAAACCTTGTGTTTATAAAAGGTTAGTAGAAGTGGTGTTGTTATCCTAATATTATATGTAGATGATATATTATTGTTAAAAAAAACATATCTTTACTCTAATTAGTAAAGTTTTGGTTGTCCAAGAATTTTTCCATAAATAAATTGGGAGAAGCAACTTATTTATTGGATATAGATATCTATATAAATAAATCTAGAAGGTTGCTTAGATTGTCTCAATCCATGCATATAGACTAGATGCTAAAATAGCTTAGCATGTAAGAATCTAATATTGAATTCTTATATGGAACACCTCCCTTTAAAGACATGTGTTCTAAGACATAAATTGAGAGAAATGTGATGGAAATGGTATCCTATACTTGGCTATAGGATCCATCAATGGAGAAGGTAAACTAGAAGTTCAAAACTATTTGAATTAATATTTTTCATAATAAATACAAATTCTAAACACACAACAAAAAAAAGTAAAGCCAGAAAAAATTCCAATGTTGTTGCCGATTTCTGAATCGGCAGCGACATAGTTTTCATTGATGATTTCTGAGTCAACAAGGGTTGTATGCGTTGACAAATCCATGTGTCAGCTATGGAAGCAGTTTACGTTGATGATTTCTGAGTCGGTAGCAACTCAATTTTCATTGACGATTTCTGAGACAATGGTGGTTGTATGCCTTGATGAATCCATGCATTTTGTAAAACATGACAAAAAAAATTAGTCTTTAGCCGACCAAAATTAGTAAGAATTGAAGGATATACACCGGCCAGCCTTATAGAAAATCCTGGAGGAATAGGGTTGGCCTATCCTAGGGGAGAATTGGAATAGAAACCAGCCCAAAATAACTGAAAAGAGGGATAAGAATAGCTTTGTCCAGCATCCAAACACCCCACCTCATTTAAGAGGGGGTATAAATGCAAGAAAAGAAAGAAGGTGACCCTTCCTCTTCTAAAAAACCAGCCAACTGCATGCAGCAGACCTTCTCCCTCTTTTCCAAAGAGAAAACCCTCAAACCCAGCTGCATGCACCTCTCTTGAACATTAAAGAGGAAATAGAGTTAAAGAAAAGCATAAATGGCCAAAACCATAATAGAAGAAGGTTTGTAGGAGGTCGGCTAGTGTAACTGGAGAAGGAAGGAAGAAAACCAAAGGTAGAGAGGAAGAAGAAGAAGAAAACTAAGAGTTAAAGGGAAGAAAAAATTGTTAAATCCCTTTCTAAAGCTACTAAAAATCATAAGGTATGAACTAGACCTTCTTCCCCACCTATTCTTGAGGCTTTAGGACTAAAAGGAAGAAGAAAACCCCAAGTAGATGACCTAAGATCCTTATACCAGCTGCTAAGGAAAACTAGACTAAAGAATACATGAAAAATAGGGATGAATAGGGGACCTAATTCCAGAACACTTAACAAAGAAAATGGATAATTTTAAATACATAAAATGAGGTGGACGATTGGCCTTAGTTGAGGGTTGGACATAATGCAAATGTAATGAGAGATAATTCATGGATTGTGATCTTGTTATAACCTTAGACCATGTTGGAATCAAAACAGAAAGCATATTGGTGCTAATGATGTGATTTCTGCTTGTGTGTTGGATGAAATTGTGTGATAATGGGTTAGAATGATGTTATGTGTAGGATTGTATTATCATTAAACCTTAAAAGCATACTAGAGTTGAAACAGAAATTGTATTATGTTGATGCCTTGATTCTATTGTGTGATTGACAAAATTGTATAGTTATGAACCAACTAAATAAAGGTGTATTTGTAGCATGTTATTGTGATTATGCTTGTGATAAAATGATGAATTTCATGTGTAAATTTAAGGGATAATGGACAATAATGTTTGGCAAAAAAAAAGGGAAACAATGGAGGAACCTTACATGATCCTTAGAGGGATAAGACATAGGATTAAAATGATATCCTTGTGTGATGTGCATTGGTTATTAGTTTGTGTTGATGAATTTAGCATGATGGAATTGAAAACATAGGGAGCATGATTGTGTGTGTTGATGAATTCATGTGCCAGCTATAGAAGCAATTTCATTGATGATTTCTGAGTTGACAGCGACTCAGTTTTCATCAATGGATTTTGAGTTAGTTGTAGAACTGGATCGTGCTGATAATTTCTGAGTCAGCAGTGACTCAGTTTCATCAAAAATCCTGATAGCAATAGTAGGATGTGTACGTTGATGAATTCAGCGTCAGCCGTATAAATGAATCGCGCTGACGATTCCTAGGTCGGCAATGACTTAGGTTTCATCAACGATTTTCAAGTCCAACGGTAGACTAAGTGCGTTGATGATTTCATGAGTCAGCTGTAAGACTTAGATTCCGCTGACGATTTCAACATTAACCTTAAAATTATGATGTCTTTTTTGAGATCCCTTGCAATCCCACTTGAATTAATTCCATTATGAAGATCTAATGACCATGAAATAACCAAAAATAATTCAATGGTCACAATGATATTATACAAAAGGATACGACATGAGAGGAAGGAGAAAAGAAAATGAAAGAAGAAAGAATTAGACCTCATAGTCACACTAGAGCTCTAATTATTATATTCTTAGGACCATCATAAAGATCTCGATAAGAAGAATCTATAAACGCTATTGAAAGCTAACTTTGGTGGCAGTGGTGAGCCATATGTTCTACTTAAAAATGATAACATGTTCACTTGCTAGCATCTAATCATCATCTTTAAAATTAGCCACACGTGTTGTCTAAAGGTAGTGATAAATTCACTTATTAGCATCTTATCTCTAGTGGAATTTTTTTTTTAATTATGCTAGTTTGGAATAGAGAAAAAATTTAACATATAGACAAGTGAGCTAGTTTGCAATCGTAGATATGATATGATACGTTCACATCAAAATTGGCAAACCTTAAAACATTGAAAACATCCTTAACCATATCGATTTCATTTTGCCTTTCAACAAGCGAAGAGCTTTGCAATTAAAGGAAGAAGGGAGAAAAGTATTTCTATATAATCATAATTTAGTTCTTTTTAATATATAATTTTAGGTTATGAAAAAGAAGTAAAACAAAGAGAATATTAAAAAAACCTCGAGTAATAGGTTGGCTTTAGATAAAATATTTAGAACTAAAGAGAGTCCAACATTTTAACATATGGTACAAGGTTTAGTTTATTGGAATCAGTGTTCATCGATTTATAATCGTTTTAGCGTACAAATAAAGTAATATTATGTGTTTTCATGTATTGTTTTAATTAATCATTTCTAATTATGATGTCTCTAAAAAATCAATTCAACTAGAAAATTTAAATTATTAAATATTGTGATGTTTTATATTAATTATTTAACATATCCCTTTAATAAATTTCTTTAAACTCCAATAATAGTTTTATAATAACTTTCTAAGATGCTAAATCTAATAGTTGAGTTTGAGTTCTATATAAAAAAAAGTTGAAACATTTTTAGCGTGGCTTTTTCTCAACTTTATATTTTAGTGTTGTGCTTTTTCTCTCTCTAAGTTCCATAAAAAGGTTTAGATTTTATGGTAAGTAGCTATTTCTCAACATTATATTTTAGTGCTGCTCCCTCCCTCCCTCCGTCTCTTTTTCTCTTTCCCTCTACCCCCCTTCCTCAATCTCTTAATGTCAAAACCCTTTACATCTAAAATTCCACTACTAAATGTCCTTATACTTGTGAAATTTTCAAGGATTTAAGATATCTTGACACCCAATTCCACCACTAAATGTCCTTATGAAATTTCCAAGTATTTAAGATATCTTGACATCCCATGCACAAGAATACTTAGCTTCCCAAAAGACTTTCTTTATAGAATCTTAAACATCCCGATATCATTGCGCTTACAAGATAAATGTAATTCAATCCATATATAAAGAATAACAATTAAAATGACCCCATAAAACAACTCATTTTGTAATTATCCTAAAATTCTAATGAAAGTTAATATAAAATTCATGAGGGTGTGAAATGAAAATAGATGTTTTTTTTTTTACTTTATTTTTTCAAGAGCCACCTTTAGGTTGATGATGAATTGAAATTTTCAAAAATGAATGATACTTGCAAACTTATATCCATGCTCTCTTGTGGATAGAATCAAAAGTTAATTTTTAACGTAAAAAATACAATTGCTGTCAACTTTTTTTAACTTAAAAAAAAATTATTGCAAACTTAAAATTTGACTTGTGTGTTTGAAAAAATAAATCAATAACCACTACTAGAAAATCTACGAATACATACAAAAACACCAACGGATTTTTTTCTTCGGTATTTTGCGGTGATCTTTACCGACTTAATTTTTTCCATTGCTAATTTTATCGGTATTTCCCGACAAAAATATGTTGTCGGTAAATACCAAGGGAATCCCAGTCGGAATAGAAGGAATTAAAAAAAAAGTATTGTGACGTGTAAGTTTTTACGAACATCATTACCAACAGAATTACAGTTGGATTCAAACAAGGAAGCAGTAAGTGACGTGTCACTTATACCGATAGAATTATTGACGGATTGACAAACATAATAACTATGTCAGTAAATCCATTGGTAATAGTGAAATATATGACTTGGCCATTAAACCTCCTCTCCCCTCCTTTATTTCTCCATCTTCCATAAAAACCCTCTCTGTAACAAAACGAACATCCCCCCTTATCTCAACACAACTCATCATTCCTAAACTTTTCCAGTCACAACAACACTCTGTTTAAAAGCATCCGTGTTTTGATTGAAATTTTATTGTGGATTTTTCATTTTAAGATAGAAAATATACCATTTTTTTAATTTGAACATAATTTTAAATTGTTAATTTTTTTATTGTATATTTTTGTAATATAAGTATTTTGTTTGGGTGTTTACTTGTTTTATTGTTTTTTTTTTCTGAAACAAACTTGTTGTATGGATTTATGATTTTGTACATGTTATTGTTTGTTTTAGATTTTGTAAAACTATATTTGTTTGTAAATTGATAAAAATTATGTCGAATTACTAACTTAAGTGTGTTGTGATGAAATAAATAATGGCTAGTTTAACGGGTCCATTTTATATTTTGTCAATTTTTTTGCCGAGTTGTAATTTTTGTAAATGTGTACAAATTTGTATGCATGTAGATAATTGATAATGAATTAAGAGAAGTATTAAAGAAGGTTGGATAATCTTGAGCTAAACCAATATTTTTGTAAATTTATATGGTTAACGTAGTTAATTAATACATGTTGTCAGCATTATTTGATATAGGTTCGATAGAAGTTATGAATGATTATTCATGGATATATTGAGATTCACCCCAAGGATTGTAGAGGATGGATTATTATAATAGGGTTCAAGGTTTTATCAATTACGCAACATCTAATCTGAGAAATATTAGTGGAGGCAACATTAGCTGTCCATGCAAGAAGTGTAAAAATAATAAATTTCTTGATCCATATATTGTGATGATACATCTTCTACACAAAGGGTTCATGGAGGAATACTTGTATTGGTATGCACATGGAGAACCATTTGTTCCTCATGATACCACTGTAGAAAGGATGGTTGGGTCACCTTCTAGTGCTAGCATAGTACATGGAATTGTAAATGACAATAGTAATCTTTATAGGACTATGGTTATGGATGCGATGAGAATGAATCAGGGTTATGTCGGTCAATGTCCAATCATAGATGAAGAACCTAATGCAGACGCGACCAAGTTTTTTGATTTTTTGAAAGATTCTAACGAACCATTATGGGATGGCTGCACAAATCACAATAAATTATCGACCGTTGCACATGTGTTTAACATCAAGTCGGATTATGGGTTAAATAAGGTCGGTTATGATATAATTGTCAAATGGGCAAGAAGCATTTTACCTAAAGGAAACAGACTGAAAGAGAACTTATATGCTGCTAAGTCCATGATGAAACCCCTTGGTCTAGGATGCCATAAAATTGACATGTGTCCAAACTTTTGCATGTTGTACTACCTTGAAAATGCCTAGCTGACTGAGTGTAGGACATGTGGACATTCCTGTTATAAACCCAAACTAACATGGGAAAGACTCTTATAGAACATAAAAAAAACTTAGATACTTCCCATCACACCTAGACTGCAGAGGTTATTCATATCATCAAAGACTGTTGAGCACATCACTTGGCATCAATCACATGAAGCGGTGGATGGAATGAGGGTGCATCATTCTGGTGGTGAAGCATGGAAACACTTTAACAGTGTGCATCCTCACTTTTTAGCTAAATCAAGGAAAGTACATCTTGGGTTATGTACATACGGATCCAATCCATTTGGGTCATTTGCCGCTCCTTATTCTTATTGGCCGATTATACTCACGGTTTACAACTTGCCACCAAGGATGTGTATGAGGCTGGAGTTCATGTTTTTATTTACGGTTATACTCGGTTCTAATAGTCCGAGCTGAAATATAGATTCTTGTCTTTGACTGTTGATTGATGAGTTGATGCAGTTGTGGTCTTCTAGGGCTTTGACTTATGATGTATCGATGAAACAAAATTTTCTTATGAAAGCAGCTTTGATATGGACTATTAATGATTTTCCAACTTATGTAATAGTTTCTCGTTGGAGCACGCATGAAAAACTATCATGTCCATACTACATGGAAAATAATAAGGCATTCACGCAAACAAACAGGGGTAAAACGCCTTTTGTTTTATTGCCATTAGCCCTTTTTCCAACGGATCACAGGTATGGAAAGAACATAAAGGATTTTTTTGTTGGCAGAGTTGAAAAGGATGTTGCACCCCTGTATCTTTCTGGTGAATAATTGTATGACGTGGTGTTAGAGTATGGTGACATTGTGTTTGGTTTTCAATCTGGTAAGTAGAAGTTTTCTAGTTTTGGTTTGACCCATAAAATGGTAAAGCAAAGTATTTTCTAGGAGCTTCTTTATTGGAAGACCAATCTCCTTTATCATAACCTCGACGTCATGCACATAGAAAAGAACATGTTTGAGAACATTTTCAACACAATCATGGACGTGAAGGGGAAGATAAAGGACAACATCAAGGCTATAATGGATATAACGTTGTTTTGTCACCGTAAAAATATAGAGTTGGTTTATGCAGGGTCACGGGTCACAAAGCTCAAAAAAAACTTTGTCTTAGACAAGAATGCACAACTACTAGTCTACCAAAGCAAACTTCGCTTAAAAGTCAGTGTTTTTCTAATGGACATGCCTAGAATATATAATGGTTGGTTAATATGGAGGATTGCAAATTGTATGAAATCAAGAGCCATGATTGCCACGTGTTTATGCAAACACTTATTCCATTAACTTATCGTGATTTATTTCCAAAGGGGATATCAGATGCATTCACGGAGATTAGTCATTTCTTTATAGATATATGCTCCAATAAGTTGCAAACACAATACATTGAGAGGCTTGAAATGAATATTATTCAGACAATATGCAAACTTGAGATGATATTCCCGCCATCATTTTTTGACTCGATGGAGCATTTACCCTTATATTTATCATATGAGGCAAACGTTGGAGGCCCAGTCCAGTATAGATAGATGTATCCATTCGAGATGTTAGAGATTACACATGAAATGTAATTAAAAATGTATTTTCATTATTTTTGTTAATTGAAAACACTCATTTAATTCCATGTAGGTACTTATTCAACCTTAAGAAAAAGGTTAAAAACATGACGCATGTTAAGGCTTCGATATGCGAGGCCTATATTGTTGTGGTCTCAACATTTATCTCGTACTATTTTGAGCCTCATTTGAGAACAAGAATTAATCGTGTTCTAGGTCATGATGATGGTGGTAAAGCGCCTTCGAGTGAGAACTTGTAAATATTCTCCAATCCTATATGACTCACACAAAAAAATCTTGTCAGTGAAAGATATTTATCTAAAATAGAATTCAGACAAGCACATAATTATATGTTATTTAACTATGATGAAGAGACCTTTTATTCAGTAAGTATATATACTACTTAAACTTTGTTATAAATGGTTCATTTATGTCTTGTAATATCACAAACTCATACATTATGGAATGCCTCATTGGCAACATCGTCAATATTTATTGTCTAATAACTCACAGCTAATGAAATCTCAAATCTTTCAATTATAAGATGAACAATTTGCCACGTGGTTTAGAACACATATAAGTACTATTACAAACTCATTATCTATTGGGATACTTAATTTAATTACAAAATTCTAATTCATTGTTCATTATTGTACTTGATGTATCAGGTTTATCAATTGGGATGGAATGCTAGTGATGCATTATCTTTACTGAGTGTGGGCCCTGAAAGAAAGGAGAAGTGCTATAACGAGTATTTTTTCAATGGATATATGTTTCATACTAAAGAATATAGGCAAAGTAGAAAGACATAAAATAGTGGGGTTTGTGTTAAGGGATCGACTTCTAGTGAGTTTGAAGTTGACAATTATGGGAAATTAGAAGAGGTAATTGAATTGCAATATCATAGCAAGCATAATAGAGTTTTTTATTTAAATGTTATTGGTATGACATCACTAACAAAGGAATCAGAGTAGATCCCCATCATAGTTTGGTCGAAATTAACTCAAAAGCTAGACTCTGCAATGTCAACGATTTCTTTGTTTTTGTCAAGCAATGTCAGTAAGTTTATTACACATACACCCCTTTCTTTAGAAAAGATCGTTCAAGAGTTGATTGGTTATCCGTATTGAAAACCAAATCCAGAGGTCATGTCGAGATTGTTTAGGAAAAGAACAATGACTCAAATATGAGAGATGATGTCTTTCAAGTTAGTGAGTTAGTTGAACCATATCGAGTTACTCCATCAATTTACTTAGAAGAAAATTCAAATTTTTGTGTCTTACATAATATTTTTGTTGATGTTAATACTGAGGAGTTGAATGTTGTTCTGACCTCTAGGGGACAAGCACAAGTCGATGAAGATGATGATACCAATGATATCAACGTAGAAGATTATGATGGAGCTGACAACGAGTCAATTGAAGAAGATAAAGACAATTATGACTAACTATCAAAACACGAAAGTGTAATTCCATAAACTATAATGTAATAGTTATTGATGAAATTTTCAACAAAGAAGTATTTATTTTATTATTGTTATGTGAACTTGTGTTATTGTGTTGTGTGTGCAACTTTCAATTTAAGTATTTGCAGGATGGATAGGAATAAAGATACGATCTGGAGTCATTCACTATGGATAACACCGATGAAAATACTAACGGTTAGTGTCTGTCGGTGTATTCTAGAATCGAAGGGAACAGTTGCCCTCCACCTAGAACTTTTTATTGTACATAACACCGATGGAAATACTAACGATTCATGTTCGTTGGTGTATATCAGAGGCAAAGGGAATTGTTCCCCTCCCCTTGGAACTGTTTACCATCCATAACACCGATGAAAATACCGACAGTTCGGGTCCGTTGGTGTATTTCAGAGGCGAAGGAAATTGTCCCTCTCCCTCTAACATTGTTTACTGTGCACAACACCAATGAAAATACCGCAGCACTGAAAATCGTCGGTGTATTCTAGAGGCGAGGGGAATTGTTCCTCTTCTCATTTTTTTTTTCTCAATCTCACAATCACTCTCTCTCTCAAATCCTCTCCTCAAAGTTGTAATAAACATAGTGGAAATTAAGTTTTTCTCTCTGAACATAATTAACAGGTATATGTGGTGAATCTTTTGACGTATTTTCTTTTAATTTTTTTCGGTTTATTAACAATGTATTTTTTTTTTGTTTTTTTTGTATCACACGTAGAATAACTCTAAAATTAAGGTAAGAATTTTTCATTCCTAAAGCCTATATTTTTTTTTCTTTATTTTTTTATCAACAGAATCACGGACAGACATCGCAATAATGTTTTATTGTTTTGTTGAATTTTAATTGTTATTATCAAATTTGTAGTATAAATGTCAATTGAATATATAGAATTATATTTAATTACAAAAAATTCTTGTCAATGTAGGATTAAAAATATTATTATGTTGAAAATGAGATGAAATTGAATAATCCAAACATCCTGAGGTTGCAGGAGTAATAACATCGGCGTTTAAATCATCAATGAAAATTTCATTGTTTCAATGGAGCCATGTTTTCAAAAATCCTGATTGGAAACCTCATATCAATGCATGGTTTACAAGATTTAAGGTTAGTGTTAGTTAAAATTTTTTACTATTTTTTATGTTAATTCCTTTACTTTGTTGAAATTATAGAGCAAATGATAATGTTGCGAGGAGGGTTTGGGTGAATCACGTAACAACTAGGTAACATCAAAAACAATATGATATATTTTTTTTAATTTTAAATATTAAAATTTCATTTGTCATTAGCTCATATAGAATACGTTTGTAACATGTAGGTTACGTGATTTTTTGCATGAGATGCAAAAAAAATCTAAAAAATATATTCAGCACATGACGTCCGAGTGTTTCACACGACTCTCACGGTCCAATGAATGGTATTTAAAAAAAAACTATTCCAAATATATTTTTAATTATTTTGTTTAATGCATTTCAATTAAAATTAAAGGGAAAAAAACATAAAGACCAAAACAAAGTGAGGCGTGCATGGGCTGCAAGAAGAAGCCTACGCACCTAGCCTCTATTTTTTCTACTCTTTATTAAAATGATATGGTCCACCCTTTTTAAAAAATTAAAAAATGAAATAAGTGATGTGTCGTCTATAGTGACAAAATACTACATCATTTACTAGTATATCTTTGGCCACCTCAAGTGGCTATAAAGTCATCCTCAACCTACTAGGAAAGAAAAAAACCATTTTCAATTCAATTTATTTTTGTTTTGCCGGAAAGCACCTTGTAAACACCCTATAAATTTGAATAAACCCATATCTAATCTCAATCCAATCTTTAATTGATCACAAAACTAAAAAATACTTAATTCAAAAAAATCACAAGCCCTGATCTAATTTTTTTTTTTACAAAATGAAAGGTAAAAAAACTTCAACGGAACTCCTCTTGTTAATTAAAAGGAATCTATTAACACCAATAACTTTTTTTTTCATCAAAATGTGGTCAATTATCACGTTTTCTCTCCTCCCTTATTCTTCAATAACTTTCTCTATTTTCCCTGAAAATCAAAGATTGAAACGTTAATAAAATAAAGTTTGGACCACAACCACATATCCTAATACTAAACAAATAAAAAATGAGTTGACATAGAAATTTTGAACCCAAACGTTTTGCGTGAATATGATTAAGACCAAGTTGTTTTTTTCCTTTTAATTTGGTCCTCTTAATTTGAATTGTGTTCTATACCGTTAATTGCAATTCTATGTTATTAAATTAGATTTTATCTCAAGTTAGAAATTCAGCCAAAAGCTTGAATTTCCAAGAAAATGCATATATAAGAAAATATCAACCTATAAAGGATGATAAACATCGCAAAAAAAAATAATGAGATTGAAGACGGAAAAAGTTCAATGGCCAAGAAAAAATAAAATTAGAGTTTACTACTACATCTAGAGTGAATTTTGAGAAATGGATGGAACTGTTACTTTTGCCCCTGTCTTTTAGTTTTTCTTATAATTCAAGTTGTTTTTTTTTTTCCTTTCAATTTGGTCCTGTTACTTTGAATTGTGTTCTATACAATTAACTGCAATGATTTATCCTATTAAATTAGACTATATCTCAAGTCAGAGATTTGACCAAAACATTAAATTGCCAAGAAAATGCATACAGAAAAAATATCAACACATAAAAAATGAAAAACATGACAAGAAATGATGAAATTGAAGAGGAAAAAAGTTTCTGTGACCGAAATAATTTTTTTTAACTGCTATAACCTAGAGTGAATTTTAAGAAATGGATGGAACTGTTCCTTTTGCCCATGTCTTTTAGTTCTTCTTCTAATTACAATTATAATATTGAGTGATTTACTCGAAAATGGAAGGCCTTTTCAAACAGGTTTGGCAAGATTACTTAACATTGACATGTTATCAGGTTTAGCTAGACAAATTTTGTTGGCATCGTATCAATGCACCCCACAAAACTTCCTTTTAGCATCAGCAACAGTTTAGGGGCCACAGTATACATTAGGTTTAAGATCTTAGCTGTTCATTCTACTTTAAACCAATCAGAGTTTAGCGCGAAAAGTAAAGCTTTTTCATCATTTAGGGTTTTCCTTCTTTTATTTATCACTATGCTAATCTGTTGTTAAGGCAGTTGGATTATCATTTCACAGTAGCTGATACAAAGGCAAGTGTATGGCAAAATTAATATTTTACGACGCACACATATATTGTTAGAAAGAAAAGTAAATAGTAATTAAAAGGTCATGGTACCTGATAAAATGTATTAAGTCCGGTTTACGTGTTATAAATACACCCTCTAGGGTTAGGGCTTGTAGTAACAACTAAGAGCAAGTTATTGATTCTCTCTCTTTTCCCCTCTTTCTCTCCAGATGCCAGCTTCTAATTATAGGCCAGTCTTCCAATTGGAGAGTTCTAGCCTAGTTTATCAAGGATTTGAAAGAGGAGAAGGCAGTGTGGAATTGGGGACTAGCAAGATGAGGAAGCGACAAGTGGTGGTAAGAAGAACGGAAGAACCTTCAAGAAGCTCAACGACTTCTTTCACTATCAGGAATGTTAAATATGGAGAGTGTCTAAAGAATCATGCTGCTAGTGTTGGAGGGTATGCTGTTGACGGGTGCAGAGAGTTCATGGCTAGTGGCGAGGAAGGCACAGCTGATGCACTCACTTGTGCCGCTTGTGGTTGCCATAGAAACTTCCACAGGAGGGAAGTGGAGACAGAGGTGGTATGTGATTGTTCTTCACCTCCTTCAAATGGTAATTAGAATTTCGATGAGTGCTGGGGTTTTATGTTTAGTGTATGACTTTTACTTTTCCTGTTTGGATTTGTGATTGTTGCTCTTGTTGTTTTATTATTAATGGTTTTTAGGGTTGATGGACATCATAAGTAGAGCTCCTCTACATATGATTTGTTTATGTGAAAAACCAATGGAGAACAGTGAAAATGAATTGAGTGATGTGTTTTTGATGATCAATGAACATTGCCATAGCAAATTGGTGGCACTGGGATGAATTAGCTGTTATAAGCTTCATGATTGGAGTGAATAAAGCATATGTAATCCAGCAGTTATGTTGTCTTTGAGTCACAATTTCACAAGGCAGAAAGAGTATCTACTAAACAAAGGTGAAAAATTAACGGTGGAAGATAATGAATATTATTGTCATGAAATTATAGTGAACTTAATTTTTTATGTAACACATGATTTGTTGCTCTTCTTCAAATGAGTCCAGTATATATTCAGCTGATAGCATTCTTAAATCTCTCCTTCTCACCTAGGTTGTAGTGAAAGCATCAGAAGTTTGAACAATAACAATTTAAGCAGCAGCAGAAGCTTCATTTCCCTCAAAATTGATCTTATAGTTATCGAATCAAGTTAATAAGCTTCTTCTACCTTTGCATATCTTTTTTTCCAATAATTGTGCTACTTTGCTGATTGATTCTTGATGTAGCTCGTCAGCCATTTTGCAATATTATATTGAGGAGTTCAGAAAAGAAATCTAGGGAATACTTTGTATTTAAGGTTATAGGCCCACAAAACTAATCATGTTGGTTGTTATGATAGAAAATTCACTTAGCCATATACTTAAAAGTTGATCAAAAAGCTTAGCCTATATAATTCATCTCTTTTTGATGGTCAATAAAATTCATTAGTTCAAAGATGAAGATAGAAAAGACATGAAAGGATTTCCAAGAACAAAACTGACCGCATCATTTTCAAGCTTTCTAATATTAAGTACTAGGACAATATGGAGCACGCAATCAAGCTTTATTCCTAACTTTATTTATAAAGAAATCATATCAAATATAATATGCTGAACGATGTAAGGCAAGCATGTTAATGTACACCACAATAACGCAGTGCTAGAGCGCACATGTACCTAAACTATATGTCTTACATGTGAAAGATTAGATGTGGCAAATACAAACCTTGCGGCACATGTTATATTTGAATTGGGCAGATGTCAATTCCAAGAACATCATCACAATTAGCCCATGCATGAGACTGGAGTGGAATGCTTGTAGTTTCAGAGGGAAAATAATTGTTTCCACGGGCTTCTGCCCCTGGAATTTACACTAATTAAGTTACCCAGTACTAAGCAACAGTACTACACTAAATAACCGAGATCTCGTGATTATTGCACGGGAGATTTATAAGCCTTCCGATATATTAATAATATTGATCCCCGCAAAAAGATATTTCAGAAAATGCCCTCTAAAGGACATTCTTGTGCTTAAAAGCTCGAATTTTTATTAGAAAGTTTCAAATTCAAATCTCTCCTTTTTTTTATTTTTTGAAATTTAAACTAGTTGTAAGTGCATACATTCTTCGGGCTCTAAATTCTAAGAGTAACTAGAAAGAAACTAAATGTTGGAATGCAGAAACTAACCCGAAGACACCATGACCATTAAAACTTAATAAATAAATGGTGGAAATAGGAATATTAAGGGTTTAGAGGAGAGAAATCCTTAATGTAATGCGCACCAATTTGACCATTCAAGGGACATATGTATATATCTTGGATAATTCTATACATAGAGTCCATGGTGGAAGTTAAATTTATCTTCTTTCACCACGTCCATAACCAACCAAAATATCTCTGGCTACCAAATTTATCATCATAGATGCTGGCAGAAAGAAGGGACTCTCTCAACAGCACTGTATTTTTCCATAAGTGAAAGCAATCGATTGAAAACATCCTTCACATAAAAAGTTAATTTGGGGCGATATAATGATATATATAGCCCGTCATTATTTCCTAGCTAATATTTCAACATCAAAAGCAAAACACCTTCGGCCCTAACGACCATTGTTTGTAGTCTAGAATGGACCAGGCTGGTGCCAAACCCATTATCAAATCCCTACCCTTGATTTTACAATTCAACCACAAGAGAAGATTACAAAGGGAGTGAGAAAGTATTCACTAATATTTTTCAACCTTTTCAAGTGAAGTACTCCTTCTTTACTGATAAAGTTGATTAGTTATAATTTTTCTTTTAAGCACTGATTCTTATTTTTGTTATAAGAAAAATAGAGTTAATTACAAGAGATTGTATAAATTTGGAATGTTTCTTGATAATCATAAAAAATAAAATCTAAAGGAAAAGCTTTTCATTTGGCATCAATTAGGTAATTTAATTATTTTAAAGTCAATCAATATATGAAATAATCCTAACCATCAATCGAAATTTAAATTTTTATGATTTAGCTAAAGTAATTTATTATGTTAGCACTAATTGGAGAGGAGTCCAATCTAGGATGTGCAGGAGTTTCATTTCAAATTAAGATTATTAAATAAAACAAATAAACTAAAAAAAATTAAAAAAATAAACAAACTTCATTTCCTTTATTTAATTTTTTTAATGTAATAAATATCAACAAGAAAATGCTTTATGTCATACCATTTCCTTTCACCTAATTATTCTTGGAAACCACTAGCCTTTAATTAGTCCCATGCATATAATTGCATAAAAAAATATAAATGTTATTATTTTTGTTTGCATGTGATGAAATATTTTAAACGATCATTAAAAACTCAATCAGTGTATCAGAGACTCAACTAATCAACCACCATAAATATTAATTAATAAATAAAAAATATTAGTGTAGCTTGTACGACCAAGAGGGCCATCAATGAATTGGCTATCCAGTTCAAATAGTGATCTAGTTAAAAAAAATTTAACATTGTCATCATTTAAGTCTTGCCTAACCCTAATTTAAATGTGAAAACAAAGAAATACTAAACGATTAAATCAGAATAAAACTAAGGGAGTGAAATAAACCTATTAAAAAAAAACACTCAAACTTACACACCTATGTCTTATATTTTTTTAAATTTTTTTAAGGGGCTAACAACCCTTATTTAGTCTTTTTTAAAAAAACACATCTCCTATTAAAGCAAATAATGTATCGCCTATCTACCTAGATTTTGGCTATTATAGTCGTGGCCGAAAAGGGACTGAAAAAATAGAAAAGAAATTGTGTATCAAAATTGAATTTATAAAAACATAAGGGTCCAAAAAGGTCCAAGTTTGGAAATTAGGAGACTAAATTCTACTTTTTTCATAAACTTTAAACACACCATTCATCTTCGGTGCATTTTCTAAGTTAGCCCTCCATATTTCAATTTCATCCCTAGCTAACAAATTTGAATCAATTGTCTACTAATTTTGCAATTAAAGGACACAACCAAAGAAAAAAAAGTTAGGGGACTAAAGTGAAAAAAAAATACATTGCTCTAGTCCATAGTACATTATTAGTGTGTGAACAATTTTTTGACCGTTTAAGGACACCTTTTTTTTTATAGGTCATTTATTATATTTCTTACATGTTTTGTATTCCATCCAAATATAGTGTAAAGGTCTAAACGTGATCTTATATTTGATAATATGTTGTTTAATGTAGTTTTTCCTTCAGAACTATTGCGGTTAGGATACGTCAGGGCATTTACAATCCTGTTAAGGTTATGATACTAATGATGTTGGAAACTCACTTCAATGAATCTGAGCTTACTTCACGGATGATAGTTGTATGGTTAAGGGGATTGTTACCTCTAAAAAATCCTCCAATGCCAAAATCAATTTAGGATTTTTAGGTAGTGATAATAGAAAGATATTAAGTAGAGAGAGTAAGATGTTTTTTCTACGTCTTATCTTGAGAGAAAAAGGCCCCCTCTTCTTGCTAAAACCTGGCTTTTTATATCCAGTAAAACATGAAAAAATCTAGGTAATATTTAGAAAAAAATCTTTCAGCTCATAAGGTGGTAGCTCTATTCCTTTGTTATATCTCCAAGTATAGTTGTCATAGACTCATAGCTTGTGGTATTAAAAAGAGAGGGAGAAAAAGACTTATTTAGGCTTGAGACTTGGTTGTGCCTTAGTCCAACTAAGTGTGAGATTCTATTAGGTTGTGGCCTAACCAAACATTGAGGCTCGGTTGGGCCTCAATGCAATCAAGTGTGTGGGCATGGTTGGGCCGAGGCCCAACTGATCTCACTATTTTATCTTATTGTTATCAGTTACCCCCTATAGTAAACTTCTAACATAATGTTGTTAAAAAATCACTTTATCATAAAAGCCTTATGCAGTATAGGAGAAACAAATGATATATACAAGGAATAATGTGACCTTATAGGAAAGGCTAATGATATCATGACCAATATTTATAAGAATTGAAGTTTGCATCCATGTCAAAAATCACATGACATCTTTCACATGGTTTTGTGCATGATAAGGCCGGAGAACTTGGTCCATCGTGATGATAACAATTATCTCATGAATCTTGGTACATATATCATTGTTTCATATGAGCATGCCAAAATCACTTTAATAGTTGTTGGTAGAATCTCTGCTATAATTTTTCTTTACTTCAGCATCTCATTCCTTTTTCTTTTGAATTCCTTGTGATGAAATTTTTATGTGCTGAGATAAAGGTATAGAGCCTTACTTTTCTTCTCTTGAATTTTCCACTTGCTTTTTAAGTATGTCTAACTAGATTAAAAAAAAAACTCTTTGGTAGAGAAAACTCTAAAGTTGGTACTTCTACTAGTGGAAATAAGAGGCTAATCTTTCTTATTACACTAGTAGGAGTACAAGAGCTAGATCTTTTCGTGAGGTGCATTGTCTTCTACACCTAAACCTAATCTACATAAACCTTGTGATCCATATAGGAGCATTGTAGCTAATAATGCTATTAATCAACTAATATTTAACATGAGAGTGAGGTATAATGTTAGGACTCCACTTCCCCATGAAAGAACAAGTAGAATACCAAGAGAAGCAACTGGAAATATTGAAATCGCACAACCTATGTGCATGTTTAAGTTTGGATATTTCTTTCTTTTATCTAGTTTTGTTAAGGATATATTTTCCTACTATAATCTATAGGTTAGTTACACCCAAATGGGTGGATGACTATAGTAGCTTTCGATAAATTCCTAAGACTTGAAAGGTCAAAGTCCTACTATTGACCTATTTAATTATTACTATAGCTTGTCTAGTTCTCCTGAAGCTAAAAAAAGTATGGTATGGTCTTACACCTTTTTTAATAGAAGAATACAAAATCCCTTGAAAGATATTTTTCAAGGTAAGTCATTGTTAGTAAACAAATTAAAGGAATAACTGGATCATAATGTGTTCTAATGGTTCTATATACCTTTACTAAAAAAGTGTGGGGATCTCTAATTTAGAGAGTTTCTATTACTAATAATGTGCTCCTTGTTTTAGTCTAAATTAAAAGAATGAGTTCTGAAATCTTATTGATTGCTAATATTACCTCCTTTAGTTGGCGAAAGGATATTCTCTAAACCAATATACATACTACAAGAGATATTTTATCTTTTTCCTTGTATTTTGTGCTGTGTAATTGTTATACTAGTATTTGTCTATGTTATATACATGTTGGCCCCACTCTTTGAGACAATTAAACAACCATAAAAAACAAGCCTCAAATACTTCATTGTCATCATCATCGTCATCGTTGTCTTCCTCTAAATAGAAGAAGAATCTTAGAAGGAGGAAGAGACTGTAGAAGAACATAAAGTAGAGGTAATAGGTCAGACCGATACAAATACTAGATTGTAGTGATACGGAATTGAGAAACAAGAAAATTCTTATAGTAAAGGTATTATAGAAAATCTTTCACGTGGAGGAAGAAACTTGGGAAAGAGAGTTAGAAATGAGAAGGAAATATCCTGAAATGTTTTTCAATATGGGTAGAAATTTGAAATTTTAAGAACAAAATGTTTTTAAAGGGGGAGAATGTAAGCCCTCTATGTGTGTGTGTGTATTTCAAATAATAATTATTTAAGTGAATATTAAAGACTGGATTAAACAATAAGAAAGTTAGGAGTGACATTAGTATTTGATAAAAATATAGGGAGAAAAATAAAGAACATTAAAATCCTTAGAGGCCAATTAGCAAATAGGCAAAATAAGGAGTATAAACACTCTTTTTATCTCCGTAAAACTGGCAGCTTAGTTGAGAGGGTATTTGAGATTTTGTTTTCTTCATATTTCTTGATAAATCTCTTAAAAAGTAGTTGTTTTAGAAAATTAATAAGGCTAGAGAGTGATCAAACAGGGAGAGTAAGTGATTTTAAAGGGTTTAAAGGCTTGGAAGATAAAATTTGATGTTAGAGAGAGAGATAGAGATATATATATATTATAGAGAGAGAGAGAGAGAGGAAAGCAAAGGTGATAGGAAGCTTGAATTTCCTTCCAAATTTATTTTTGGTTGTTGTTTCAAGGTAAGACCAACTTTTATTGTGTTTGGCTTTGAGGATTTTAGCATATTAAGGTTTAAAGTGATGTTTGAGTATTATGAAAAAATGGATTTTGGTGATTTTTATAATTGTAAGGATATTTTTTTTAATAATTAAATTTAGAAGCATGAATAAATATTAAGTAAGTGGAAAAATTTTGCAAATTTAAAGGAAAATCCTTTCCCTTACCAGGATACATGTTCGACTAGAGAGAGTGTGGGAGTTGGGAATTTTGTTTGAACTTTTTATAAAATTGATGAGTATTATGGTTTTAATTAAGCTAATTGTAATTGAATTAGGTTAAACTTGATGTTTAATGATAAAAAAAAGAGAAGGCCTTTAGGGCCGGCAAATGTAGAATTTGGGAGAAAAAAATTGGATAACTAGTAATGAGCTCTATTCAATGGTAAATTATTTTATAGTATTAGAGAGATGATAATTGTTAAGGAAAAAATAATTGAATTTATAATAAGAAATGTGAATATGAATAAAATTATCCATTGGAAATTATTGAAGACTTATTAGATAAAAAAGAGTTGCAGATAGGGTCCCTAATTATGTTTATATAAATATTATTGATGTAATGATGTCATGGATATTGATATCGGTATAAATTGATTAGATACTTGAAAAAATATGACTAATGATTACAAAGAATATTATTGTCGGTATGGATTAATTATTAGGTTAAGATAATTAATGATATCATAGGTGTTGATATAGGTAAAAATTGATTACTCACCTGAAAAAAAAATGATTAATAATAACAATGAATATTGGGTCGGCATAGATAAATTACCAAGTAGAATAATCAATGATATCATAAATACTGATATCAGTATAAAATGATAATACAAAGAGAGTTTTTGTTGCGATGCAATAATAAATGACACATTGACCAAAAAAAATATGATTATGGTAGTAAATATTTTTCTACGTAAGAGATTGTGTTATATTAATTACTAGGTGAAGGTAATTAATGATATCATGGGTATAACATAAATTGAGTTGTTATTTGAGAAATGTGACTAATGATAATAATGAAAATCATTGTTGGAATAAATTAATTATTAGGTGAGAGTAGTTAATGATATATAGGTATTCATATTTGTATAAATTGAGTTTTCATTTGAAAAATGATGACTAATAATAATGATAAATATTATTATCGGCACGGATAAATTATCAAGTAGAATAATCAATGATATAATGAATATTGATATTGGTATAAAATAATAATAATAATAATAAGTTTTGTTGTGATGCAATAATAAATAAATGAGACATTGATAAAAAAAAATACAATAACAACAATAAATATTTTTTCTAAATCACCAAGCCTTGAATAATTAACCCAACAAGCAAACCCATGAACAAAAATAAATACTCTCTTTCACTTTTGAAAGATCAAAACAGTCTATAATGACCTCGCCATGGCTTATGCCCAGACTCCATGCATCAAAAAGAATAATAACAACAACCATAGGTCCATAACTGACTTATAAATCTTACACCTAGATTCAACACTGCTTAAAAATCAAAACAAAAAAAGCTTTCTTTCCCTTCTTTTTTATTGCACCGAAAACATAAATTTTACCTCACAAAAGGAGTTGTGAAAGCAGGAACCACTACAGGTTTTGTTCAAAGTTGCTGTCATTCACGGCTGCACTACGAAGTCTGGATTAGAAGTTGATGGAGCTAAAGTTAATGCTAGTGTTATTGCTCTGCTGAACCTTGGGTCTGCTGTGATGGAAAGGCAAAAACTTGCTGTTGCACGATTTGTTACTTGAAGGAAGCTATTGGATTACAACTGGTCACGATGGAACCAGTGGTTGCTGATGAAGAATATATTTCATTGCTGCTCACAGTGTAGAGAAAATGAAGGCTGAACTGTTGTTGCATGGCTGAGGAGATAGTTTATGTGAAGCTGGTCATGTTAGGCTGAACTATTGCTCACGTTACTGAGAGGAGGAGCTGCTGGTGAAACTGGTTACGGCTGGATCTTTTGCTGCTGTTCACAGTGCTGTTGCTGTGATTGCAGTCTCTCGGTTGGAACAAGAAAAATGAAGCTGCTATGAACAGAAAAAGAGAGGGAGTGGACGTTGCTTGGTTGTTGGACGTGACTGATGCTGAAAAAGATCATCCAATGCTGCTCACAATGCAGAGGAGATGAAGGTTGAGCTGCTGTGTGTGGTATTGGTTGTTGTTTTAACTAATTCTCTCCTTTTCATGGCTTCACTACTGGAAAAAAGATTAATGCAAAGGGAAATAACGAGAAAATTATAGTAGAAAAAAAAATTAAAACAAAAAAAAAATTGATGAGTTGTTATTTTTACCAACAGAATTACCGATAGACTAAATACTGTTGGTAAAATCCATCAGTAAACTCGTTGATAAACGGTGAACATTGTTCATCATGTCAATTACAAAGAGAATCACCAACGAAAAATTCCATCGGTATTTTCCAGAAAGTTTTGGAACTATTCACTTTCCAATTGCACAGTTAATTATTGTTCTTTACAGACAAAATAACCGACAGATTGAAAAGTAGACGGTGTTATTTGGCAGTTTTCTGAAAAATTTCAATTAAATTAAAAATCTAAATTAAATATTACAGACGGAATCACCGACGAATTGAAAAGTTGGTGATATTTGGTAGTTTCTGAAAATGTTTTATTAAATTAAAAATTTATATTAAATATTACAGACGAAATCACCGATGAAATAATTAAAAATATTTATATTTAATTATCCGTCGATAAAACCATCGATAAAACGCCCCAATAAAAAGCCTGAAATTTCTTATTTCACAATAGACGGGGCTCCTCTCTTCTTCTTCTTCCTCATATGTAAAAAACATCAATATTTATTTCTTTCTCTTCTCTCCTCTCCTCAACTCATTCTCTTCTCCTCCATACTCAGGTATGTATTCTTCTTTCTTCTTTTTTCTGCTTGTTTTTTTTTATTTAATATGCTTTACAAATTTTTTTTTTCTCTTCTTAGCTTTACTTGCAACCACATTAAGGTAACATTTTTTTTTTCTTTTTTCATGTTTTTTTTCACTATATTTGTTTTTTATTTTATCTTTAATTCTTTTTGTTCTTAATAATTATATGAATATTGTTGTAGGATTTTGTTTTCATATGAGATCAACTTTTAATTGATTTATTTATAGGATTTTTAAATTTTTAGCAATTGTAACTTCTTTTTTCATATGAATTGTTTTAGTTGAATTTTTTTTTTGTGTTATTTATTTGTTGTAAATTTATTTGAATTGATTTTCTTATTCTTTTTTCAAGCGTTTTGAGTATAATAGAGTGTTGATTGTAAGTTAGGCTATTATCTCTGTAGCATTTTTTTAGTAAAACTTTCGACTATTACCAAAAAATAATAATTATTATTATAATAATAGAGTGTTGATTTATATTAATTTAATTATTTTATGGTTTTGTAAAATGGATTTTAAAAAAAATATTTTTAAATAATTACCAATGAAATTACATACGGTAATTTTCCAAGGGAAATACTGACAGAATGAAGCGGGTAATTCATTTCTTTGTGCGCACTTTTTATGTCAGTAAATCCATCGAATAATATTTTTTTATTACCAACAGAAAAAAATTACTGACGAAAGATTCACAGATGGAGCAATTCTGTCAATGATTTTGTTGGTAAATTAATTACCAAGGGAATGATAGTACAAATAACGATGGAAATTCCCTCTGCAAATATAAAGAATGTGGTAGTGCCTATGCTTTCTTAAAATTACTCTCCCTCTCTCCTTTTGTGTGAACATCTGTTTATATGTAATTTTTTTCTTTGGCTCAAAGCAAGGTAAACCAAGATTAACCATTAAATTTCAAGAATAAATCTCAATCATTCATTTGATAACTTGGAGGCAAAGCAAAGAAAAATGAATCCTTAGATTAAAAGAATGATTGTAAACCATTTAATTAAAAAAATGAGTTGCTTGATGAGAGGTTTTTAATTTTCAAATCGGTCCTCTCCCTTCCACAATTATAATTAAATCACTAAAGATTAAATGTGTTTTTTCTTTTTCTTTTTCTTTTTCTTTTTTATTTTTAATTCTTTGGAAAAGACGTCGAAAACGACGCACCTACGTCAAGAATATAGTTTTTGGGTTTTTTGTTATTTTTGGTTTTTGTTTAAATAAAATAAAAAAACAAGGTCGAAATTTGAACGGCAACAATTGTCGTTCCACCTTGAAACTCTTTTCAAATCTCATTGCTTTTTTAGAAGAGATGGTCAAAATTTGGGTAGCAACAATAGTCTATTTTGTTTAAATAAGATTTGAAACTCTTTTCAAATCGCATTCAACCTTGACCAATGATTTCTCAGTTAATACTATTTAAGAATAGATGAAATATTTTTTCTAATTCACATAGGGTGATAAATCCTCTGTTTATCACTCAAGTACCTTCATATAGTTCATGTTATATCCAATGTCAGCCCTTCGTCACCTTGATTAAGATAACATGTATTAGGATTAAAGCATAACATTTTTTATATAAGATAATTTAGTTACTCAAGTCTAAGAATCACTTACAAAATCATCATATGAGCTTTTCCATAGGCATAAATGATCTCTCCATATGAAATTCTCATGCAGGTCAGTTTAATGCACATGTCTTATGTATGACAAACACATATATATTAGTTTTGTGTATCATTTAAACCTTAACTTATTAGAACAACTACAAACTCTCATAAAGAAAACAATATAATATATATCAGTCTCTACGACTCTAATAAATGTCTGGTATTTAAAAGAATATCGACCAAGAACATTTTAGAAACAATGTTTTGATTTAATAGAAATCTCATAATTATAACAACTTTATAATATCCTTTGCAAAGCATTTTTGTCCAATGACCTTTATCTTTACTCTAGATTTATAAATCAAATATTATATTCATTAATTTAATATTATATGAATATTAAGGATAAATTAAGTATTTTTTAATAATAAATTTGTATTTACATGAATATAATAATGTCACGTGTAACCAACCGATTGGCTACAAGACATATTAAACTAGCATGTTCTAGGTTTTTTCTTTTCTTTTAGGCTATGTTTGATAGAAAGGATAGATTAGGTAAAGTGGAGGGATGAGATACAGGAAATGATAAATGTCTTGTTATTTTCCTAAAGTGGTGTTTGGTCATTGTCCCTATATAGAAGATACAAAGACAATGGAGATAAAAGAGACAAGACAAAAACAATAACAATGATAAAATTGTATTCGGTAGTGATGTACAAAACAATATAATTGTCTCTATATCATGTTTGGTTATGATAGACAAAATATAATAAAATATAAAAATTCTATTTTACCCTTAATACGTATTGTTGTCAACCTTACATATATTAAAATATAAATATTTTTTTTTTACTTTAGTTTATATTGAGTGTTGATCTTAGTTATAAAACTAGGACTGACTTGACGGGTTAACTCAGATCCTTAGACTAGTTCGAGTTTTAAAAAAAATAAAGGAAGAATTGACTCGATCTAACCCAGTCAAAAAACTAAGTCAAGCCAAGATAAAACACGGATAAAAAAACCATTGATTTTTTTGAACTTTTTTTTTGTAAGAACAAGGTTTCTTCGATTAATTTTTTTTTTAATTAGGGTTAGTTGGGTTGACCCTCACAACTCGTGACCTAAACTTGCCTTAGGTTAACTCCCGAATCAGGTTTTAAAATTATGATAATAACTTTTTTTATCCATACATTAACATGGGTCCTCCTGACCCGTGACCGGGGTCTTGCCCTGGTCGACTTCTTAGTCGGGTTTTAAAACTATGATAATAACTATTTTTATCATTACATTAACCTGGCTCAGCTCAGGTTAAATCTCCTGATTTGTGACTTGACCTTGCCTTGATTTGACCCCAAATCAAGTTTTAAAATTATAATAATAACCTTCTTTACTTTATGTTAACTTGGGTCAACCTGTGTTGACCCTTCTAACATATGATCCTGATCTTATCCCAGCTTGATCACCTAGTGAGGTTTTAAAACTATAATAACAACCATTTTTGTCCTTACACTAACCTGAGTCAATGGTCAACCCCACTTGTGACTCAGGTCTTGCCTCCGATCAACCCCTGAATCGAGTTTTAAAACTAAGATAATAATCATTTTTATTATTATGTTGACTCAAGTCAACCCAACCCGCGACTTGAACCTCAACCAGGACTTGAGCTTTGCCCTAGATTGACCCCCTAGTTGGGTTTTAAAATTATGATAATAATTATTTTTATCCTAACATGTCTTAGTTAAATAATTTTGGAATTGATAGTTTTTTGCTATGATATTTTAGGAATAAAAAATAAAAAAATATTGTTTTTGGAGTCATGTTCTTTTTATACCTCATGTTATGAAAGTTAGAAATTCACTCTAAAATTGTCCTAGATATACATTTATTTTTATGTTTTTGTTTTTGTCTCTTCCACCAAACACATTACTGTATCCACTGTCTTCATCCCTTTTGTCTCAGGATTGTAACCAAACGCTACCTAAGTGTTTGACTAACAAGAAAGGAAAAGATAAAGAGTCGATCTATCTAAATCCAAGGATCTATTTGTTTCATGTAAAATATTTTATAGGAAAATATTTTCTAGATTTTCTTGTATTTGGTTTTAAAAAATATTTCTCAAAAAATAATGTTTTGTGTTTGTTTCTCGTAAAATATTTTATAGGAAAATTAGTTAATGTAAAATAATTTACAGTCAACCTTTAAGCTTAGTTTATTTGTTAAAAACTATTTTCAACTCATAAAGTTCCGTAAAATATTTTATAAATAGTTATCCACTTATAATATCATCCAATTATTTTAACCACGACCACCAATGCTACCACCATCTCACTACCGACATCTCATTGCCACATTTTCTTTTACCATCATCTTCTTTTTTACCCCCATTAGGACCCTTCACCATCACCATTGTCAGCATGTCACCACCACCACCACCACCACCTCCTTCACTATCACAACCATGTCACAACCATCACCTTCATCTCATTACCACCTTCTTCTCCACCATCACCATGACCACCTCCATCGCCATTAAAAAATATTTTACATAAAAATAGGTTTCAAGCTAAACATTAAAAAAAATTTTACTGTCAGATATTTTTTATCTTTAAAATATTTTACACAGAACAAACATACCTTGAAGTATCGAAAATTACAAAGGAATGGGTGTATACAAATCAATATACCTAGGATTGAAAACAATTTTATAAAGAAGGATTTGAGGGATCCCTCCAATGATCCCTTCTTTGATTGTTATTATTTTTGTACAGTAAAGGATACATTCAACTCCTCCTCAATTTCTCCTCTTTTATCCATCAATCCCTCTATCCTTTATGATAAATAGAGTGTTAGTTGCGTTGAATTCTTCCATAAAAATTGAAAAGGAAAGGTTAAAGGCATATGAAAAATGAATTTCACTGCTCTGAAATTAACAAAAGAATCAACAATATCATAATTTGGACCCCAAGAAGTAAAAGGCTCGGGGAATGGCACATGAAATTTGTTTTTTTTTTTTTTTTTGTCATTTTCACCATTGTAGTGTGCTGCTGTTGCATTGAAGTCGGCAGGTTTTTTTTTAATTAAAATTATGAAAGGAAAATTAAATGTTAATTATGAGATAATGAAAAATAGGTGATAGCATTAATCATTATCTTGTGCCGGTAGCCTTCAAACAAACAATTTTGTTCCTATGCGTAATGATAATTTATTAAGGTAAAATGTCTTTTCGAAAATGATTAACCTAGCTCTTCAAACAAACAGGTTATCTTATTGGATCCTCGCAACTAATTGCAGCTCAGGTGTCAATTACGCAGTCGCAGGGTCTTAATCTAACCAATAAGTGGGGGGGGAGGGATGTGAGCTGTGCGTTCTAAAAGCTTCCCATTTGGGTCAGACAACTGGGCTTTTAACTTGCTTTATGATCTTATGCATAGATACATAGATTCATGCAGCTTTTTTAGGGTTTTTTTTTTTACCATGTAATTACAATATTCCACCCACCCCTTCTAAGTTCAAACATGGAACATGTTCTGTGGTACATTACTCCACCTAAAGATGGGAACCTTTTAATCTCACACAAAGCTTCAATTTAAAAGGCACAAGTTCCGAAAATTAAAATTGTTTGCTTGTAATAAAAAGAATATTAAATATATCCTTTGGGGAAGCAAACTCAAAATGGTTTGAAATGTAACAGGATGGATGGCTATTAAGCAAATCTTGTTCTTCCTTTTCTTTTTCTTTTTTTGAAGAATCAATCCTGGGATCTTTGATATATAGAAAATAAATAAATAAAGACTAGATTATGTTAATATTCATTCAAGTTGAAATTTCGCTGCCAAATCGCATCTAATAAATCAGCCATTTGTCCATAAAGTTGAAGTTTAGTTGATGAAAGGCTAATAGACCAAAACATATCTAGCTAGAGCATCAAAGATGGAGATTATTAGCAAGGGCATATGGGTCGATAATTCTTGGACCACAACATAAAGTGCAGTAATCTTTATGCTCCAATTAATAATTTTGTGGTCCTCCAATGACTTGTTCCAAGTGTTTCTTTCAATATCCGCTTAAATATGCTTCTTTCCTTTTCTTGATGTAGGTGTTCGAGCACGGGTAAGGATTTAAAGGTTTATACTTTATTCTGTATCAAAATTTTGTTGCAGCTTTAAAATGATGGATGGTCGTCTCGCATTAATTGCTTCCTCTTTTTTTCTCAAAATTTGCACAAAGCGACATTGCCTACAGAAGGATTGCCATTGACATTATCAACGACCAAAACATCAAGCAATCTATGAAAGTTCTCCTTTATTTCCCCTCTCTCACTTTCTCCCCGTTTATATTCTTTGCAAGCTAGTGAACAACATGAAGGAAATAGGAAGTTATGATATTCTATTATTCAATCGAATTATTTTAGCTTCATCAACTTATTCGTTTTTTCAAGTTTTATGGCCCAATGCGGTAGGTGTGGAAATTTAAAAAAAAAAAAAATAGAAGGTTTAGAGTAGGTTTGGTGACAAAAGGAGATTTACTCACTACTTTGATTTTTTTAAAATTGAAATCATATAGAAATAAGACTCTTTGATCTCTTTGATCGATATTGTTGTGATTTGAATATTATTGTGTTATATTGCATATCTTACTACATTGTGAGATGAAAATATATGTATATAGTAGTAAAAGCAATGTTTAAAAATTGGTCCTATGCTTTCCCTTTGGTTAGCAGCAGGTGATAATATGCTTTGTTTCATTATTTCTAGACCAAATTTCAAAAGCATAGTAATATCAAATAAATGCTTAATCTTGATTAAAACATTGAACTATTTTAAAAAATATCAGCACTAAGGGTCAAAAAAAAATAAAATAAGCATATTTCCAACAATTATAACTCTATTTAATTAATTAGATGGCAAGGGATTGACTCCCCTCAACAATTATACCCCTAATTTGAGGGGAGCCCCATCCGATTGAAAGACTGCCATAAGCGTACTCCATGTGTAGCCTTTCTCAGTACAATTTCCTAGTACAAAGCAACCTGTGAAATTTAATGGGGGCGATTTCAAATTAATTCGAAAGGGGGCAATGAGCTGAGTCATCAAGTAGGTGCTGCTCATCGTAGAAAGAGTGCATTAAAACAAAGGTACTTTTATAGAAAGCTCCTACCAATCCCTTTTAGTGATTAAATTGAACTTTATCCTCTTCCTAGCAGTTTCTAGTTTAAACTTAATCAAAACAATTTCCTTAACCATGCATCAACTCATTAAGCATATAAACTTCCTTAACTACATCGATACATCAACCATATAAACTACAATCCTCTATGAACTGGTATAAATCTTATGATCACGTAACCCACAACAAAATTGATAACAAAGCCTAGAAAGTTGAAACATGTTTGATAGAAGTATGACATAATAAATATTTGTCTCATAGCACCAACACTATTGAAATAAAAATCCCTACCCTATGAATATCAATTCATGAACGAGAAGTATAAGAAAGACACTACGAAACCAATTGTTATTCGATAAATTAGTTTCAGTTAACTATTTATCGATCCATCAAGAATAAAAACTACAATCCTCTATGAATTTATGTAAACCTCGTAATCACGCGGTCACACAACTCACAACAAAATTGCAATAAATCCCAGAAAGTCAAAGCAAGTCTGATAGGAGTGTGGCATAATGAAAACTTGTCTCAAGACACCAGCACCCTATGAATACCAATTCGCGAATGAGAAATATAAGGAAGACACCACGAAGCCACTTCTTCTTCGATATGCAGTTTCACTTCTTTAGAGAACCACGAAATGTGAAAATCTCTCTCACACAAGCTGAATAAATTCAGCAGCAATAGTATTATCAAGTTTGAATATTTTGTCCTTACAAAGAGTATTTATACTCTTGAAAATAAAAGTCATAATGAATCTAATATTATGGGATAAATTGGTCCACTTACAAAATTGATCCAAAACATATACTAACAAACACGACAGTATGGACCCAAACAAGGCTTGAGCCATAACTAAAAACTAATTAATAATTAAGCCCAAACAAGCTTTTGACCTTAACTAATTAATCAAACCCAAAAGCATAAAATAAGAATGAAAAACTAAGCTACCTAAAGTTAAATAGAACCAAAAGAGATAAAAAAAAAAATAATTGAAACTAAAGTATTTATAGAGCCTCTAGCCGCCATACATATCTTAGAAAAGAAAGTACTATAATTCTTCAATGAATCCAAGCCACATTGGGAACCCTTGTAACCCAAGCCCATATACAAGTTTAGGGCACAAATAAGCCTCATTAAATCTTTCTTTACTATCCAAAATTAACAAATTACATGTTTGGACTAATTGGGTAAAAAATAGCCAATAAAGAACATATTGTCGATGAATATTCCAAAATATTATCAAATTTGAAAATTTTAAATAATATGTTCTTAAACTTAGATTGAACTAAAAGTTTACCACAATATAGTTTCATGTGTCTAGTATCTTTTTGTAACATCTTAGCTTGATCCGATGTATATTTTGAAAGATATGTCCGATCTTACAAAACTGGTCAGCATGTATTTTAAGGCAAAATTCAGACTTAACTTGGTTTATATCATCTCCTCCCTTTTCAAAAGGTTTTTTCATTGAATCTATAATATAAAAAATATCCTTTAAAAAAACAAATCAGTTCCAAACCAAAAAATAACATCATCTTCAAAGCCCGGGAGCACTTTGTTAGCAAAAAATGTCTTCATGATATACAAGCTCTCCTTTTTAGCCATCATCCTTTTCTTCAATTTCAATTGCTCATCATATATTTTCTTAGGTGTAAAAGGTACAAGAGCTATAGGCCTTCCATCCATCTCAAATGAATACCTATTCATCATATACTCTTTTACATGTTTTTTAAACTCCTTTGTTTCCAAAGGATTATTTTGATAGGCTTGTCTATTAGGAATCGATGCGCTAGGTACAAGATCAATCTGATGTTTGATTTCTCTTATCGATGGAAATTCATCAGGAATCTCATTATAAAACACATAATTGTTACCTATTTTTGAGCCCCCACATAAACAAAAAAATAGAAAATACTAAGACATTGAAAAGACGTTAGAAGAAAATAAAAAAAATATATCAGTCACGAGAATTATCTAGAATGCATGGGAAATTACCAAACACTGGAAAATTTGACAACATATTTGTGACTAATGAAAGCCTTATTTGCAAGAAAAATTCAAATTGAAGAGGAAAACTAAAAATTGAATGTTTAAGGATTCAATTAGAATTTTTCAAGGGTTTAATTGAATTTTAAATTGGAACTCTATTGATCAATTGAGGGCCAAAATGCAAAAATTTAAAACTACAGACAAAAATGAAAAGGGTGGTCAACTTTGGAGATGACAATTAAGTTTGGCAAGGGTCTATTTGCATGAATTTAAAAGTTGGGAGGTGATTATAAGTGCAATTAAAAGAAATTGGAAGAACAAGGACTTCAATGAAATTTTTAAATCCTAAATTGTAACCCTAAATAATGTATTGTTCAGACTTAATGAAGACAAGGTGAGTGACATATTGTTTATCATCCAGGCATCCCTGTTTTGACAACTTTAGCTAATCGAGTTCGCAACTTCAAACGCATGAATGTGGAGTTATAGATCTCCAAATTAAGCAAAGTTAGATCTAAATTAAAGGTGTACATCCCATGTACCAACTTCTGGTGGCATCCGGTGATGATGATGTCATAATTTCTCCAATAAAGCCTCGAAAACATGTAACTCAGACAGCCTTGACAGTTAAACCACTATGCAAAAACTGATTTTTTTTCACGTAATGACATGACCAAAAGATTGATATCTTCTCCCAAGTGCAAGAGTGTCGAAGTAATAAATAACCCGGCAAGACCGGGGTCGAACCACAGGGAGGTTAACTATATAAATTATAACAACAACAACAACAACAACAATAATAAGTTAAAGAGAGCTTTGAGATGTCATATTGATGTAAGGATTAAACAAGGATAAAATAATTGTCAAGGTTAGAGGATCCACTAATGGTATTTCAAACAAGTATAGTATAAACTCTTTTTATTACTCAACTAGAAACCACACACAAAGTAGGTTCCAATCGGATTATAAATTGTTAACATGATTACATTAGTTATCTTATTCGAATAATGCTAATACTTGTAAATGTTGTCAGGCATTCATGATTATAACTTATGCTAACAACAAATCAAGTTCCTTTCATAGCACAGGTGTCAGTTATACTATACGGTTAGACTATGAAAGTGACAAGTATTTGCTGTACCAAGAGTTATACAATATAAATCTAGATTAACCATTTAATAAGCAAAATATTAAAAGTGAACAAGAGAACAAATATAAAACATGTTAGTAGGAAACATTAAGGTTCATGTTGAATTTATATTATACTCATTCTTACACCATTAGTGTAACATTTTCACCTTGACATGATAAATTTAGCTAAACATAATGAAAGAGAAAAACATAAATAAACAAGGAAAGGAAACAAAAGGCATAAGCAAGAGATTAATATATGCAAAACTTAAACATTACAAAATATAAAGAAAGAGCAAGAGCATGATCTTGATATAAAAACCAAGATGTTTAAATACATGACAAATGCCTCCTTTTATAGGCCAAAATTCGGAACTATTGATTTGTTGACTAATTGTTGAGTGGGTGGCCACATCTTAACTTGGTGACAATCCTTATCTTCTTGTCTGCCAAAAACATCATTGATAACGTCATAATTTAAACAGACTTAAATCATCAAAGTTCTAGGAAATTATCTTAGCTTTCTAGGAAAAAACAGTTGAGGTCATTTGGACTTCTAGAACTCCAAATATGGGTTAACACTGAACAGTGTTTGGGCTATAAGACAGATTCAGACGTCTATGTTGTTGCTATAATTTGGACTTGAAAACGGCCTTTTTAAATCTTGGACTTCCCATGAACGTTTTAGGCCTATGTCTTAGCTTTCCATCTATATAAAGGCAGACCTAAATCCAAGATCTACAGCTCCAGATATGACCTAATGACCGAATAATGTTCCAGTTTGGATTGAACCAATATCTATTTTCTAAGTTTGGCCCTCTCTTTGTCCTTTCAATTTCCGTATTTAAACTCATCAATCAATCCTTTCATTTATGTGATAAGCCTGCATTTAAGATGAACATTTACCATAAATTAAAGGTATCTTATAGTATCAGACTTGTTATTATAAAGCATGCTTTAGTTAAGGAGTTATTAATACTTCAAGTGCAAAATGATGATATAAAACCTTGATAAAAATGCAATTTTAAGTACTAATCACGTAACATACACAAAGGCTCTTGAGTGAGTTCTTTTCAAGGGTTTACAACACTTCTCTCAGGATCAAGAGGTCAGAAATGGATTCAAGACCTCCCAAAACCCTATAAATACTCCATTAAGATTAAAAAAAAAAAGCTAAAAAAAGAGGGAAGAAAAGAAAGAAAAATATAAGATAAGAAAAATAAGAGAAATATTAATAGAAATATAAGTGTAGAGGTCTAAAAGCTTGAACAAAATTTTTCTTAAGTTTTACAAGTTTTTTAGAGGCAAAATTTTCTAAATGAAACCCAAAAGAGATTAGTTGTTCTAGGTATACCTTACTGATACAATAGTACGTCCTGTGTGGCCTACTTTTTTTGTTTTTATATTTATGTTTACGAATATAGAAAAGATATTTGAAATGCTTAACAAGTGATGTTGTATTCACCTTTTTCTTACTATGTTTTTTATTTAATAATGTTCTTTTAAAGTCTTTTTATGTTATTGATATATTAAAATTGTTGTTTAAGTTTGTTTGTTTTTTTATATATATAATATTGTTCTAGTTTTGTTTAGCTTAAGCTATGCATACTAAAGCAAGGGTGTTTATTTTGGGTTTGCTAGGCTTTTTCATGCACAAAATGGGTTCAGAAAACCAATTTTGAGTCTATATTGTATGAACATACAAGCTGTTTTAGGTTGGTAGTTTTTAGATTAGGTTCCTCATGTTTGATTTTGATGTTTTAATGTTTTTTTGTTAGGTTTAGATTTAAACATGTTTGTTTATGATATTGTAACTTGTTGGGATAAAAAGGCATGTTTTAAAAGTAAAATATGTCCATTTCTAGGGCTTGGCAGTGGCTGGGTAGTGCTGGGTTTTTTTCTGGGTAAGCAATGTTCTTGGGGAAAAAATTGTCTTAGGCCCTTGATTTAGACTAATTTTGGTTCAGTTCTTTGCACATAACCCTTTTTTAATGCACGATTAACTAATAATCTAGTGTTTATTTTTATCAATAACTTGATTTTAATGGTTTTTAATCTTAGAGTTTGAGTTTAGAACTGAAATATATTTTGACAAAATCATGATGTTTAAGAGATAATTGAAGTGAAAGGATGCTAGGTTAGATCCTTGCATGTTTTGCAATATGTATGTGCCTTCATTTTGACCAACTCTGGTTTGTTTTAGGTTCCACGATGCTAGGCTCGTTTCGGTGTTCTTGATGTTCCTGGTGTTCTTCATATTTATTAGGTGTTTGATCCTTTGTGTTTAGGTTTTTTTTAGGGTTTTTTTTTTGTGTTTTTTGGGTGTTTAATCTATTTTTTGGCTTTGGTTTTGTTTATGGTCAAACAAAAAATTCTTGTATGATTTAACTGGTCAGAGTCAACTTAGTCAGATCGACTCGGTTGGGTCAAATTAGGTGAAAGGTTTAAGACCCTGTATGGTTTAAAGATGTGTTTGGCAAACATCCCTCAAGCCTATTTTTGGTTGTTTTATTACAAAGAAAAATGAGTTTTTGTCAACCAAAACCTAAAAATTAATAAATTTTCTTTTCTTTTTATTGTATATGGTTAAAACTCCTAAAGTTATTTAAGAATTTTTAAAAAATCTAAAATTCTTTTACATATTTTCTTATTAAATATTGTATGGATTTTACAACAAGTCTATAAAATTCCAATGGATTTTGTCCTACACTTCAAAAATAAATAAAAAAATTGTTTCTTTTAATATAAAAAATTGTGAACTTATATGTAACATATATTTCTGATATTAAATAAAAATTTAGTTTATTTTATATTTTTATGTTGGCATTAAAACAGTTAAGTTTTTAACCTGATAAGATAAAAACTTTCTTACTAAGGTGGAATTTTCTCTTGCAACAAAGAAACACAAACACTATGAATAAAAAAGTTAAGTTTGTTAGTATTAAAAAAAAAATTCCTTATAAACAAGTAGGTTATTAGTTGGTTTGAATAATACGTAGATTTAACCTTACCCTCTCTGGCATAAAAAAAATTGTTTTTTCTTTAGTTCTTCTATACAATTCACATTTTGGTCACTTACTTTCTTCATTCCTGATGTCTTACCTCTACTCCCGGCCAGATTTGGGTTTGTTTTAGAAGTGGTTGAATGGTTTAGGTTCTTAGCTAAATAGTTTTGGGTAGTAGGAGAAGTGTTTTAGGTTGTGGTCGAATCTAATGGTCTTCTCTCACCTTTTCCCCACTTCGATGTTCTCTACCCATGTCATTATATTCCTTTTTAACTTTATTTGATCACCATACACATGTTTAGGTGTAAAAGAAATATGAGTGATGGTTTTACCTATTTCTAACCCTATCATGTGTTGCTTTCTTGTTGAACTATCATGGTCTCCCCAACAAGATGTAAATTGCATGTATTGAAACCATATCACTCAAAACCAAGACCTACTAGGTCGCTTTTCAGACATCTTTGAATTTATAAAAATTAATTAATAGCAAGAAAAATATACCTTACAATTCTTGTGTTTCACATAATTCAAGGTTTTTCACTTAATTGTTATCATTTTGCTTTTCACTTCTCGACTTGCCTTCTTGTGCTTTTTTCAGAACTGAAAATCAACGAACCAAATTCAATGTATATTGTAATGAAATCTCAATATATATAAAGTGACTTAAGAATCAATAAGATATTGAAAACAAGTAAAATAAAATTACGATTACAATTTCACAAGTAGAAAATGAATTCATATGAAATATGGATGATATGAAGACATGAAATAAAACAGAAGTAAAAATTAATGAAAACACTTATTTTGACTCCGAAATAACCCAAATATATTATATAAAAAAGTAAACTGAATAGATCAAAACAAATAATACCAAACAAGTTTTTGTAACTTGACGTAAATCTGACCTATTACGCAATTTTAAGCATTACAATTGAAACCCATATAACACCATATTGGAAGAACCTCAACTTTAATATGTAATAACTTTATACCCAATAAAAAATAGATCTTAGTTTATAGGTCACTCTCTTATGCCTAGGTATCAAACACCCGTGTATGATCACTTTACAACAAAATTTAACTCAAAATTGAATCTCAATCAAACGATATGAAAAGGATTTCAAATTTAATATATAGTGTGATTTCACCCTAAATAACCAGTATTTTGATTTCAAAGTGATTTAAAGATGGTTTGATTTTTTTTCTTTATTGTTTGTGTTTTCACGATAAAATTGAAACAAGTTTGAATAACATCTATTCTTCCTCTCTTTTTTTTCACTTTTTATGCTACTGATATTTTAGGGGTGATAAAAAAATTAAGAATAAAAAACTAAGTTACCTAAACTTAAATAGAACCAAAAGAAATAAAAGACAACTGAAACTATAGTATTTATAAGGCTCCTAGTCACCACACATATCTAAAAAGAGAAAGGAATATAATTTTTTAATAAATCTAAGCCATATTAAGAACCCTTGTATCCCAAGCCCATAAACAAGTTTAAAGCCTAAATAAGCCTCATTTAATCTCCCTTTTCTATCCAAAATTAATGCATTAAAGTCTGGACTTATTAGACCAAAAATAACCAAGAAAGAACACTTTGTCAATGAATCTGTCAAAATAGTAGTAACAAATTCAAAAACTTTAATTAATATTTTCTTGAAATTAGATTGACCTAAACTTTGAACACAATCTAGTTCCATGTGTCTAGTATTATTCTATAAAATTTCAGCTTGATTCGATGTATGTTTTGAAAGATATACTCAATCTCCTAAAACTAGTTATCGTGTATTTTATAGCAAAATTCAAATCTAATTTAGATCATATCACGAACAAGAGGATATACCCAATGTTTTTACTGATGTGATATGTTTAACGATTAAATACATGTGTCGATTGACAACTAGAGTCTTAATAATTCAACTTGAAATGACAAGCACATATTATTCCTCTAATGAGTTATAATATTTGATCTAGGAATCTGATTGAAGCAAATCATATCGATTCAAAAAATTGATTCAGAGCTCTTCAACTTGGTGATGTTTATGAAGCTATTAGTCCACTTCAAATATCCACTTTCAAATCCTTTTTGTGATTTAACTCACGCAACAAACCTGGATTACTCTTGTTTTGAAATTAAAGTTTATTTCATACTTATATTTTTTTATTTGTGAATACATTTTTATTATTTAAGATTTGTTATTGATTTTAATCTTTCATATTTTTTTGTTGTTTATCTAAAAAAGACTATATACATACTTTGATTTTAAGTAACAGATTTGATGGTACCTCCAACTTTGTTATGTATTATGTTTTTAAGGTTATTGATAATTAATAAACAACATATTTCACTATATGTTGTATCAAATGTGTCTCATAATGCGCGCGCGCACCCACCCACACACACATTATCGCACATGGGGTCACAATGTGGGGGTCATGGAGTTGTCACCTAGTTGTTTGGTCCATGGTCATTAGGAGACCCATGTATACTGGTTTTATCATAAATTCTAAGGTAATGGACTAGTTATGGCTAGAGAAGGTATTAACACCCATAGTGCACCTTACCTAAGGTAAGCTATATTGAGATCATTTGCAAAATGCACAAGATATAATGAGAATGAGTAACAAAACTTTATTAATTTAAAGAAGATGAATACACTATGCATAATACTTTTTTTACAGAATTAGAGTTCACAAGCCTAGGCAAGTCGTATCCATCCATTCTTGTCAATAACAGAGCTTTTCAAGAGAATGTTTTCTTCACTACATATGGGCCTTCGTAGTTGGGTGCCTACTTATTCTGATCTTCGTCGAGTAGAGGTAAGATCTTTCTCAACATTAAATATCCTTCTCGAAATACTTTCGATCTGACCTTCTTATCGTATGCTCTAGCCATTCTTTGTTGATATAACTGGTGATGACATATTATATCTAAACTTTTTTCATTGATCAAATTTAACTGCTCGTATCTCATTTTGACCCAATCAGCTTCCTCAAGTTCTGATTCAATCAGTACCCTTAGAGATGAGATTTCTACTTTTAGCAGCATTACTGCCTCCATCTCGTAAACTAAGAAATAAGGTATATCTCATATAAACGTCCTGTAATAACCCCAAATATAGTCCCAACTTATAAATATATATATATAAAACTGGATTTTTAGCAGAGTCTCCTTTATATTTTTTTATATCAAGTTATCGACTCAATATTTCTCAACTTGTAAACATTAATCAAAATTTTCTTCCTATAATTTGGACCTTTAAAACTCAATCATAATATCAATTTCTCATTTCCATATTTTATAGGACAATTATTTAAAGCTAATTAATCATAGCATGCATTGATTTCTTTCACCTGTAGTTATATTTAAACTATGTATACAACCAACAATAATTCAACTTAATAATAGCAATATCCTAAATTACATCATAAGTAATTAATTTGAAAATTACAATTCTTAACATAAAAGTGTATTACAACAAAATATTAGTTCTTCTAATTACATGAATTACTTAACAAAATTATCTATCTATGCATTTACTTTTTGGTTCAAGGTGCGATTCAAGGGTGCGATGTATCTAAAAAACATAATCACATTAAGTATAATTAGAAATTGCACATTTTATTAAATAAATAAATAATTAAGGACTAACTATTTACATACATTAATGTAATTCCCGCATCATTGAATAAAATATCTTATCTTTGTAATTCAATGATTTCATAAATTCTTAATACGAATCTTGAGTAGAAATTAATTTACAAAAATACCAAGAGTATCTCTAACAAGCCCATGTATTTAACTTCATTTTAAATCGATTAAATTCTACAATTTTCTATTACACCAACTATTTATCCTATTAACCAGGAAGTTAATTCTCTTAACTTGCTTATTTATTAGGACATTATTTAGACCAACTGTAACAACTCCTTAACCAGAAAATCATCATCTCTCTGCACCCATTTATCAGTCATTGTTTTCATTAACCAGGAAATAATTTTCTCAGCTCGCCCATTCAATAGGATATTTTTTCTAATTTTCTCAGCTCGCCCATTCAATATGACATTCTTTCCATTAACTAGTAAATAATTCTCTCAACTCGTCCATTCAACAAGATATTATTTTCATTAACCAAAAAATAATTCTCTCAACTCGCCCATTCCACAAGGCATTAAAATGCTCTTTTTATTTCATAACTTTGTACTAAAATTACAATCTATGAAAATTCCTTTTACAACTATTTGAAATAAGCTATTAAGTTACTTCAAGGTATCGAACACCTACCTAGTATCTATACGCGTGAAGAGATCCCTTGTTGTTGATTAGGTCCTGCAATCTCTTTTGTACCAACACAATTTACCATGTCATTATTCATTCATTTAAACCGGTACAATTTTGATACTAATTACATATTTCTTGATTAAATCCACCACTTTTAAATAAGTTCGATTAAACTTTTAAATAAAAAATGATAAAATCCCTTTTTTAATTAAATATTTTTTTTACCAAAAATCATTATTCAATTAACCTATCAACATCAATTATCTACAATTTGATAAGATTTTTATATAACTTTATCAAAAACTCAATTGTCCTGATTTTGTTTTTGCCAAAATTCACTGAAAAAAAGAAAGTGAAGAATTTTCTTTTCTCTTTGAAAAATCTTTACTCATTTTATTTATTAACACTTATAAACCTATATTTTCCCATGTTTTTCAAACAATTACATTAAAACCTTAAATCTTCAAAATCTTCCTCTTTGGCTGAAACTTTTAATAAAGGGGGGAAGGATTTTGTTTCTTCTATTTAAAATTAAACACTTACCTAATCATAATTCATGCTTTCTAACATGGTTCAATCATAATTTGCATTATTCCTACAATTAATATCATAAACCCACAATTTCAAATAATCTCAATAATTCAAGTCCTTCATCAAAACATAAAATTAGAGGAATTACTCACTTGGAGCATGTTATTTACCTTACCTTGATAAGGATTCAAAGAAAGAATGCAAGAAAAATCAAGTTTTCTTCTCTTTTCTCTTCAAACCCTAACATGAAATTTCTTCTTCTAAAGTACTCACCAGACTAAAATCACCCCTCTTAATTTGTTTAACCAAGTTAATCACTCCAATTACACACTTTTATGGGTCAAATCAAGAAGAATTTAAGTAGAAAAATCACACAAATCCTCCCCTCTCTTTGTTTCAAACCATTGGCCAAGAGAGAAAAAATGGAGTATTTATAGTCCATTTTTTCTTATATTTACACATTAGCCCTCATTACCTCTTATTTCTATTTTTGTCCCTCAATTTTTTTTTGACTTCATTTACACCATAACACCTTCTCTTTTATTTTATTATGTCCCTTCACAATACCTGAAATCCTTTTATTTAATCTATTTGGTATTTTATTTATTTTGTTTGGATTATAATTTATCAGGTTTTCATACTCTCCTCTCCTAAAGGACAATTTTGTCCTCAAACTTTGAACCTCTTACTTGAATATAAAAATAACTCGAGGTGTTTCTACCTCATTTCAGATTCTCCTTACTATGTCACCTTCTCAATTTGAGAATTCCTCCATAATACCTTGATCATTGGAATCTTCTCACTCCTTAGTTATTTTACACTGTAATCTACTATTTTCTCTAGCTTCATTTGAAATGTTAAATTTTCATTAATTTCTAGAGGGATTTAAGATTGGACCCGAGGTGGATCCACTTCATCCTTTCTCATTAGAGAGACATGAAACACGTTGCGGATCTTGGCCAGATATGGAGGTAGACCCAATCTATAGGCCACAAGTTCAATCCTTTTAGTGACTTCAAAAGGCCCAATATACCTTAGTGTTAGTTTCTCTTTTATGCCATATCTTAACGTATGTTTCCATAGGGTGAATTTCAAGAATACTTGTCAATTCAAACTCTAAAGGTCTTCTCCTCTTATCTACATAACTTTTTTGCCTATCCTAGGCCGCTTTCATTCTATTTTTTATGATCTTTATCTTTTCTAAGGTAATTTGTACCAATTTTGACCCAATTAGTTGTCTATCCCCTACCTCTTCCCAGCACATTGATGTCCAATATCTTCTACCATATAAGGCTTCATAGGGAGCCGTTTCTATTATAGCTTGGTAAATATTGTTGTAAATGAATTCCACTAGCAGCAGATGATCTTCCCAGTTTCCTCCGAACTCTAATATATAGGCTTTTAGCAAGTCCTCTAATATCTGAATAATCCTCTCATATTAACCATCAGTCTGAGGATGAAAAGTTGTACTTAGATTCAGCTTCGTTCTGAGAGCTTGTTGAACACTTAGCCATAACCAAGAGGTAAACCAATGAAATTCTCGTACAATTTTGCCAAATTCTCCACTGAGTTTGTCATTCTCACTAGCAAAAAAAAAATGCAAATTTAGTCAATCGATCCACAATGACCCAAACAACATCGCTCCCCCTTTTTCCTCTAGGTAACCTAGATACAAAGTCCATCGTAATATTTTCCCACCTCTACTCGAGTATCAACAATGGTTGTAAAAATCTAGATTATTTCTAGTGTTCCACCTTTACTTGTTGATAAATCCCACACTTCACCACGTATCCAGCCACTTCTTTCTTCATATTTGGCGACCAATAAAATTCTTTCAAATCCTAGTATATTTTAGTACTCCCAGGGTGTGTTACAAGTCTCGATTCATAGGCCTCTTGTAAGACTTCCCTTTTCAATGTTTGATCTCCTAGTAAGTACATTTGCCTTCCTATGACTACCATTCCATCTTTCCAGATTTGGAACGACGTCTCAATTCCTAACCACATTTTATCTTTTATCTTAGCAACTTCAAGATCTTCTTGTTGAGCTTTGAGTACTTCGTCCTGTAGTGTTGACCTCACTGAGCCAATAATGACTCATCTAGTACTACCTATACTTGGACATCAATCTTTCTTTACTCTAGCAATTATTTTTCATCCTCATCTTCCCACTATGCATCCACTATCCTATTCTTGCAACTAAAAATGTCTATGATAATATTTGCTCTCCCTAAATGGTAATTGATTATGCAATCATAATCCTTTATCAATTTCATCCAGTGTCTTTGTTGTATATTTAATTCCTTCTGAGTCATCAAATATCTCAAACTCTTATGATCCATGAATATCTTCTAAGTCATACACCGGGTAATTAATCTTATGAGCTTGTAACTATATTGAGGCATATACAATCACTTTACTGTGTTGCATCAATACATACCCTAGTCCCTTCTTTGATGCATCATCACTATAGACCACCAATCCTTTTGTTCATAAAGGAAAGCTTAGCACTAGCACAATAGTGAGTCCCTTTTTCAATTCCTGAAAGCTTTTTTTGCATTCTTTAGTTCATTCCCAGTTTATTTCTTCCTGAGTCAGTCGAGTCATGGGAATAGCTATGGTAGAAAATCCCTCAATAAATCTTTGATAGTATCCTGCTAACCCAAGAAAACTATAAATTTTGGTCATATTCTTAGGTTTTCCTAATTTCAATAATGTTTCAACCTTTCTAAGATCCTCTGATATTCCTTCAACTAATATAATATGTCCTAGGAAAATCACTTCTTTTAGCCAAAATTCGTACTTGCTAAATTTGGCATACAATTGATGTGACCTCAAGGTCATTAATACTTGCCTCAAATGTTGTTCATGCTCCAAGTATGATTTTGAATAAACTAGGATGTTGTCTATGAATACAACTATGAACTTGTCAAAGTATGGTCAAAAGACCTAATTCATCAAGTCCATAAACATTTCTGGTGTATTTGATAGCCCAAATGACAATACTAAGAACTCGTAAAGTCCATGCCGAGTTTTAAATGTTGTTTTTGCTACGTCGAGTTCCTTAATCCTCAACTAATAGTATCCCAACCTCAGATATATCTTCAAAAACACTTTAGCCCCCTTTAGCTGGTTAAACAAATCATCTATCCATGAAAGCAAATATTTGTTCTTTGTTGTTACCATGTTCAACTACCTCTAATTTTTACAAAGTCTAAGGATCCTGTCTTTTTGCTTTACAAATAGCACAAAAGCTCTTCGAGGTGAATTACTATGATGTAGGAATCCTTTCTTTAGTAATTCCTGTAGTTGAATCTTCAGTTTTGCCAACTTGATTGGCGTCATCCTACACGGTGACTAGGTTATTAGAGACGTATCAAACAGTGCATCAATAGTGACCTCTACTTCTCTCTCCAAAGGTACTCCTAGCGGTTCATTCGAAAATATATCAGAAAATTCTCTCACTATTAGAATATTCAACAGTTGAATATTCTATTTTTTGTCTCTAAGACATAGGCAAGGTAAGCCTCACATCCTTTTTTTTCATTTTTCTAACGGCCATAACTAAGATAATATAGTTTGAGATGACATTTCTCTCCCCCCGAAACACTATCTTTCTATCATTAGGCCCTTAGAGAGTTACTATTTTTGTGAACCAGGCCATCTAAGCCTTATTCATACTTATTCAGTCCATTCGCAGGATGACATCAAAGTCATGTAATTTTAATGGTAATAAATCTACTCTTAACTCACATCCACTTATATTAACCTGGATCTCCTTATACATGTGATCAATAATAGTTTCACTTAATGGAGTGCTTATAACAAACCCATTTTCTATTTTACTAGGATTTTTCCTTAATTTCTCCATAACTTTACTTGTAACAAATGAGTGTATAGCCCCCAAATCAAACAATACATGAATAGATAAAGAATTTAATTACAATGTACCTGTCATTACATCAAAAACAGCTTGGGTCTCCTCTTGTGTCATTTAAATACTCTATCCTAGGTTCAGGCCCCCTATATACTACCACCCTTGGCATGATTTCAGCCTCTACTGCCACTAGCCCCTGATAGTGCCTATCTAACTGGTCTATTCATAGTGGTAGACTGCTACTCACTTTGAGTCTGCTGCTAATTTTAGGTGATCTTAGTCCTATGAGGACAATTCCTCTGGAAGTGTCCTTGACCCCTGCAATAGTAACACCATCGATCTAAATGCGTGCAGTCCCACCACCTGTGCTCCCCTCGGTAAATATAACACCGCTCGGGTGTTGCAGAACAATCCCCTAGGTGTCTTTGCCCACAATGGACACATAGAGGACAAGTGACTATTCTCTACTCTGACGATCCTCTCGAAAAATTACTCTTGAGGTTCGATTGTCCCCCTATCAACTCCACGTCAGTAGTCTGAGTTGATGTGATTGATGTACCTCCCTCCTTTTAAACTAACTGAATTGTCCCTTTTCTTAAATAAAAAAAAAGGTCTGTTAGAGGTGCACTCTATATCCTTCCGTTTACTTAGACCATGCTAGCCTTGGTGGCCCTTTTTCATACAAGCTTCTAGGGCCTTTATTGCTTCAATAAGGTTTTTAATCATCTCGAACTTAAAAGCAATCAACCTTTATCTCAACTCTTGCAGTAGTCCATCTCTCAACCTTTCCACCCTATATTACTCACTAGAAACATAGTGTGAAGCAAACATGAAGAGGTCATGGAATCTCCTCTCATAATCGAGTCCAAATATGTCTCCCTGCCTTAGGGCTAGAAACTCCCACTCCTTAATTTTTTGATGATAGGAGAAGTAAAATTGATGTTCAAATTATGCTTTAAACTAAACCTAAGTCCTAGATCCTACGGGTCTCCTCGACCTCACTGTATCCCACCAAGATCATGTCCTGTCAAAAAGCAAATAAGCGGCATAGTTCACTTACAAGCCCTTTATTACATGTATCTAATTCAGGGTATCCTCACCTGTACAAAGCCACGTGCTTGCTATCTCAACGTTTGGTTCAGTTAAAAAGGGCTCACACCCTAATTCTCTCATACTTTTTACAATCTGCACTATTGCGACCATACTATTATCTAGTATTATAACCACTGGTGCTGCTTATATTGTTAGGGCTACTAGGATTATCAAGGCCGAGACACCAAGCATTGCCTCGATTACTGCCCTCACTATCTAAGCTATAAATAAAGGATCAACATGTAGTGTAGGGACCGCTGTAAGTGTTAGTGTCGTTGCTAGGGGTATGGCTCCCTGTCTTTGCTGGTTTGAACCCTTAGGCTGTAACCCCTCAGTTTATCTCAAATCAATATCATGATTGAATTCAATTAACTTTCCTAGTCTTAACTGATGAGACCCCGGTGACATATAAGACGCAGTATCCTTTCATGGGTCCTCTTTTTGCCTCTCATCAAATCATTCCCTTGTCATTATACCCTTCCTCATTCCCTTTTCTACTCTGGAACCCGGACTAGGGTTCGATACCAAGTTATCAACACAATATTTTCTCAACTTGTAAACATCAATCAAGCTTTTCATCCTATCATTTGGACCTTTAAAACTCTACCATAATATCAATTTCTCATTTTCATATTCTATAGGACAATTATTTAAAGCTAATTAATTCATAGCATGCATTGATTTGTTTTACCGATTGTTATGCTTAAACTATGGATACAACCAACAATAATTCAACTTAATAATAGCAACATCCTAAATTACATCGTCATACATAAGTAATTAAGTTAAATATTACAATTCGTAACATAAAAGCATATTACAACAAAATATTAATTCTTCTAATTACATTGATTACCGACCCTCGAGCATTAACTTGTTGTTTAACCAACTCCTTAATAGTTGGTGATGGTTGTCGTGGGTTAAATTATGGGCCTATATTTAGGACACTATAGTCTGACCTCATATCAAATGTCATAGTCATAGAGATATTATAAACTCAATTCTTATTGGGTCCACTAGTTGCCCCAACCTCAAATCACAACTCCAAATCGTATTCTGGATAGGTTGAAGGGTCCTCTCCATGTTAGATGTGCATGTTGATGTTATATTGTTTGTAAACAAAAAAGAAAGTCAAAGATATGATAAAAAAAAATATGAGTCCAAACAATGTACAAAAGGTTTCAAAGTTTACGTATAATAAATAGTTCAACTCAGCTGTCCATGAACTAATGCATCCCTTTTTTTTCTATCCTCTCTCTGTATAAATGTTTTCACGTATAAATCCATCGTAATTGTCTCACGTCCAAGTTGTGTAGCCTGCAAAATAAATCGTTTCTTATACATTATCACAAATAATAACTACCATTTTAAGAAAAATACTTAAAAATAAAGCAAGCTTTCACTAGGTGCTTTGCATGGTTAGTAAAAGAAAGCAACAAGCTGATGTGCTTGTTAATGGTACCACGAGTCTTATTGTTTCTATTCACGAACCCATTCTGTGACAGTATTCTGTAACCCTATGACATGTACAACTATATATATATATATATATATATATATATATATTAAAAGTATTGATTATATATGTACTAACCTTAAACTTCCCCCACCAAGCCTCAATTATGGCAATCCATTCAGGATACTTTTCAAGTTGGCTCCATTGAAACAAGGACATTTTCATCGACACTTTCATTATCGATGTTCTTATTTGTGTAGCTTCCATATTTGTGAACATGAAAATAAATTAATTAATGGTTGACTATATAAACATTTAATCATTAATTTAATGTTATGTTTGGATAAAATAAATTTTCTTACATGCTTAAATTTGGCTTCCATTATGCTATTAATTTGCTAAAATAAGAATGTCTAGCAGATGATGCCAGATTTGTAACCCATAGTTGACAAGCTTGTATCATTATAATATGCATCAGGTACCTTTTCAAGATCAATACCTAAATACATTGTAGGCTTAAGAACACTACTACTTCAAGAAGCACAATTGCTTTGTTTTGACCCTTAACTTTTCCTCATCATATAAATAATATAACTAAATAATTAAACATATTCATTTAAATTCTCTATGTATGGTTTATTTTTTTTTTAGTGCATCTATGTATTTATAATAAAATCTCGACAGTACCTCCCCTAAACAGAACCCTACAAAAAATTTAAATAAAAAATTAAATAACCAAATGCAACAAATCAAATCATCACCAACAAGCCAAACGTGCACATACTATGTATTCCTCTCAATGACAAGGTTTAAGAAAAACTTTTTATGTGTTATGAACATAAGTCATGAAATAAGAAACAGTGTACCAATAAACATAAAAGAAAATAATTATATACTTGATCATGAGTGACCAAAGGAGTATATTCTTTTCAAACACAAATTAAAAAAAAAAACAATTCTTTTATACATTATCTTTAAAAAACTTATGTTATGTTACTAGAAAGAATAGATAAAAAGATTAATGGTATATTTGATCCCTTTATTCTTGATATTTTGCCAATGTAGTTCATTTACTCTTCATTTATTATATTTGATTAAGAAAGTTTCTTAAAATAGTTCCACTAACCAATTGTGTGTTAATTCTTGACATATGGCCTACTACCATAATGCAAGCACACTTCCTCGTGAAGTCTAAACTAGAAAAAAATTATAAAAGATCATTATGCAAAGACATTTTTCATTCAACACACACTCTTAATTAATTATCCCAACTTCAAAATATATCAAGTTAATTGAAAGTACATTTAAAATCCAATTCAAGAAAGAGTGAAGGAATTGATTTCTTGATAATGGGTTTAATTTTCGGTAAAGGACGAAAGAATTAGTTTCCAAGTAAAGAGAATTAATGTCCAGTAAGGGACAAAGGAATTAGTTTTCTGGTAATGTGCCTAATACGCAATAATGGGCATTAAGGATTAGTTTTCCCAATATTGGGACTAATGCCCAACACTGAGAAATGGATCTAGATTTTCGAAAGTAGGAACAATGCCTGAACAAAGGTGAAGAAAGGAATTACCCGGTGTTGGGTATTACTTAGAAAGATTGAGTTTATAGAGAATAAATGTCAGGAAAGGAATGATTTATTAAACCAATGACAAACATAGAAAACTCGATGTGATGAATGAATAATATAGATGAATAGATGAATTATATTAATTAATAATTGGAAAACTATTGACAATAACGAGTTATATTCTAATTGCATTATTACATATGTTTTATTTGTTGAAGTATTTGTATGATGAAGAATTAATTGTTATTGATAAATTAATTATAGGTACCTCACAGCTATGAACTGAATGATAGATGTGCAAGATAACTTTTGATAATTTTGACTGGACTTGTATTAGATGCCCCTTTGTACTATAATGGGTTATGTATTTAAATATTAATGGACTTTGAGATGGTACCATATCCAGACAGGTTGGAGTACCACAACCAAAGAAGGTAGATTGTTAGGGATAAATAGTTGTGCTTCCACTAGTGGCACTTACAGGAGCCCCTGCTTCGTATGTTGACCCTGCTTTTATTACATAGATAATGAGGGCAATGGTGAAGACTATAAATAATGCATCAGCCCCTACAACCCTAGTAGCCTCGGCACTGCCACCATATCTAGTGATTATAGCATCTACAGACAATGTGGTTGCCTTGGTACGGATTGTAAAGAGTATGAGAGAGATGGGCTATGAGTCTTTCCTGAGTGATCAGGATGTAGAAATTGCTGGTAAGTGGATCAAAAAGATAGAGAAAACCCTAATTTAGATAAAGGTGTCAGATGAGTTGAGGGTGGATTGTACGACTCAGCTACTATCTAATAAAGCACAATCATGGTGGGAGACTGTGGAGTCAATGAGGGCCACATGGTTATGGACGTGGGTTGATTTTATAGTTATGTTAAAAAATCAATTATACTCTAGATATTGCCATAAAATAAAGGAAAGTTTCTAGCATTAAGTCAGGGTGACATATCAATGCTTGAGTATAAGAGCAGATTCCACAACCTCTCTATGTTTGTCCCACATCATGTGCCTACAAAGTAGGATAGAGAGAATTCAAGATGGGTTAAGGAGGGAACTAAAACAAATGTTGATAGCTTTGCAATTTAGGATGATGAGGGATTTGACTGAGATAGTCCAGGCTTTGGAGGCGTGTATTATTAAAGGGCAACAAAGTCGACCTGGCGGTGGCAAAAGAAAGGAAATTGGTTATTTCATAGTTAAACCTTCTAGGCCTTATCTTTTTTAAAAGGGAAAAGATGGACAATACAATCAATTTAAGAAGAGGGGGGATACTAGTCGAAGCAGATCAGTTGTTGGATCTTATCATAGTACAAGTGAAGGGCCAACTGGTGGACAATCAAACGTTAAAGGTAGTTTTGCTTAAAGGATTTCAAAGTAGAAGACATTACATATCCTCACTATATCAGTTGTGAGAATGACATCCTGGGACTACTATGCATCGCTAAAGCGATGCTATATTTATAGGTAGAATGAGCATAGATGGCAGGACTGCCCCTATTTAGGTTGAGGATGTTACTACTGCGATGGGTGGGGATATTTTAAGAAAGATTGTCCTAGAAAAATCAAGTATGTTCAAAAATAAAGACAACAAATATAAAGTTATATGCAGTCAGTCATTGTGGATAGACCCATTAGAGTAGTGCAGTCTGGGACTGGTGGAAATTGAGACAGATCTCGAGGTCAAGGGAGAAGACCTAGTGCAGAATATTTCACATGACTCAAAAAGATGTGTGGGCTGCCACAGATGTAGTAACATGTACTTTATTATTATAAAATTAGTTTGTACATGTTTTTGATAGATCTGGGTGCTATATATTATTTTATGGCAAGAAAAATTAAAAAATAGACTAAAAAAGAACCAATTAAGTCAGAAAAGGGGTTTTTAATTAACACAACCTTGGAGAATGTGATATCTATAGAACATATATATATATATATATATATATATATATATATATATATATATATATATATATATATATAAATAAGGGAGTTAAAATTACTATCAAGGGATATGATATAGAAGTAAATGTAAAGCCGTTAAAATTATGTGATTTTGATTTAATTCTAGGAATGGATTGGTTCAATAACATAAAGCTCGCATGGATTGTTTTTCAAAAATTATTGATACCTATATGGAACATCAAAAGATAGCAGGGCCTTTACAATTATTATTGATACCTAAGTGGAAGTGGGGAGATATTACTATAGACTTTATGTCAGGTTTGCCTAAAAGGAAGAAGGGTAGTGATATAATATGGGTTATTGTGGATCACTTGATAAAATCTACATTTTTCTTACCTATAAAATGACAAATTAATTTGATAAGTTGGACGAGCTATATGTGAATGAAATGGTAAGATTGTATAGGGTACCCGAGTTGATTGTTTCTAATCAAGATACTAGATTCACCTCGTGATTATGGATAAGTATTTAATGTGCTCCAGGGATGAAAGTAAATTTGAGCATATCATTTAACCTATAAATGAATGGACAATCGAAGAGAACAATCTAGACTTTAGAGAATTTGTTGAGGGCTTGTATTTTGAAATTTGAGGGCAACCAGGAAGAACGTCTACCACTTATGACATTCACGTACAACAATAATTATCAGTCTATAATGGGGATGGCTCTTTATGAAGCTTTGTATGGTAGAAAGTATCAAACTCCAGTTTATTATGAAGAAATTGGAAATAGGAAGTTGATGGGACTCGAATTGGTGCAGATCATTTTAGAAAAGCTGAAAATTATAAAAGACAAATGTTAGAAGGCTTAAAAATAGGAGTTTAATGTTGGAGATATGGTGTCTTTGAAGGTTTCTCCTTCGAAACATGTGTTTTGGTTTGGTAGGAAAGGAAAATTAGCACTGAGGTATATTGGACCCTATAAAGTAATTGGACCGGTAACATGTAAGTTAGCTTTACCTTCACATTTAGCTAAGATAAATGATGTATTTCATGTTTTTTTATTACAAAAAACTAATGTAGACACTTCTTGAGTACTACCACAAGCCCTATTAGAGGTAAACAAAGATTTGATCATGAAAGTAAAACCAATAAGGATTCTGGATCAAAGCGAAAAAGAGTTGAGAAATAAAAATATCCCTATGATGAAAGTACTATTGGAGAAGTTCTCAAGTCAAGGAAGAAACTTGAGAAAGAGATGAAAAAGAAACATCATGATTTTTTTCTAAAAACAGGTATGGAAATTCAAATTTTAAAGATGAAATTTTCTTAAAGAAGGGACAATGTAAACTCCTAACTAAAACTTTTCTTAAATATAAAAAAAAAATTGAGATAAATGATGATTATAATATTTTCCAAATGGATGTGAATAAAAGATGAAGAGTTCAAGGGCACTTTAGTATAAATTTACGGAATGATTTCAGGAGATATAAATTATAGTGTGATAAAATTATATAAAAGAGTGAATATATATATATATAGGGAGAATAATTAAGAAGATAAAAAAAGAAAGGTTTATGGTCAGATTTATACATTGGTCCAGAATTAGAAATGGTCTAGCCGTTTTAAGAAATGACTAGACCGATTTAAATAAAACAGATGAACCATTTTTCAAAATAGTAAGACCGTTTTGGCTATTGTCTTTGTTAAAAACAGATGGTGTATTCGCAAGAGAGAAATAATATTTTCTCATATTCCTCCTTCTTTTCACCATTAAAAGGGTTAGAGAAGTGGTAGATAGGAATGAAAGGAGAAACACATCCACAATGGTCATACCAGGTCCGAGCAGTCCAGGTCGGAATATAGATGTTTGTCTTCATCCGTTGATTGATGAGTGGACGCAATTGTGGTCCTCTGGAGCTTTGACTTACGACATCTCGAGGAAACAAAATTTTGTTATGAGAGCGGCTTTGATGTGGACTATCAATGATTTTCCAGCTTATGGAATGGTTTCTGGTTGGAGCACGCATGAAAAGCTAGCATGTCCATACTGTATGGAGAACAACATGGCATTCACGCTAACAAACGGGGGTAAAGCTTCTTTTTTTTACTGTCACCGTCATTTCTTGCCACATAACCACAGGTACAGAAAGAACAGAAAGGATTTCTTTATTGGCAGAGTTGAAAATGATGTTGCACCCCCGCGTCTTTCTGGTGAAGAATTGTTTGATGTTGTGTCAGAGTACGGTGAAATTGTGTTTGGTCTCCAATCAGGTAAGCAGAAGTTTTCTGGTTTTGGTTTGACCCATAATTGGGTGAAGCGAAGTATGTTTTGGGAGCTTCCTTATTGGAAGACCAATCTTCTCTGCCATAACCTTGATGTCATGCACATTGAAAAGAACGTGTTTGAGAACATTTTCAACATTGTCATGTATATGAGGGGGAAGACAAAGGACAACATCAAGGCTAGATTGGATGTAGTGCTGTTCTGTAACCGTAAAAATATGGAGTTGGTTTGTGATGGGTCACGGGTCGCAAAACCAAGAGCAAGCTTCATGCTAGAGAAAAACGCACAACTACTAGTCTACAAATGGCTTATGAGTCTGCGTTTCCCCGATGGATATGCCTTGGACATATCAAGGCTGGTTAATACGGAGGAATGTAGATTATATGGAATGAAGAGTCAAGACTGCCATGTGTTTATGCAAACACTCATCCCATTAGCTTTTCGTGATTTGTTGCTAAAAGGGATATGAGATGCACTAACGGAGATTAGTCATTTCTTCAGAGATATATGCTCCAGCAAGTTGAATGTTGATCACATTGAAAGGCTTGAAAAGAATATCATCAAGACAATATGCAAACTTGAGATGATATTCCCTCCATCATTTTTTGACTTAATGGAGCATCTACCCGTATATTTACCGTTTAAGGTAAAAGTTGGAGGACTGGTCCAGTACAGATGGATGTATCCATTCGAGAGGTTAGATATTACAGTTGTTATGACATTTATAATTAAATGTTTTTATTTTAATTTAATTTTTTTAATTGATAATTTTTTATTCATATATATATATATATATATATATATATATATATATATATATATATATATATATATATATATAATAAGT
>Ga0325411_1000147_pt1 | contig 70493 bp, 27 predicted proteins | sample PopdelMetagenome_13_FD_206181 | JGI IMG/M metagenome (GOLD analysis project Ga0325411, IMG submission 206181) | Populus deltoides microbial communities from Bellville, Georgia, United States - Xylem-PdIQD-R4 | ecosystem: Host-associated > Plants > Phyllosphere > Stem > Wood/Secondary xylem... | reverse complement strand
TATATATATATATATATATATATATATATATATATATGATCTCATGTTCTAGCTTCTTTCAATATCTATAACCTATTTTATTATTGTCATCTCCATATATATATTTACTTTGCCATATTTTTGCATGCACAGAGTTTCCAGGATCAAAAGTAGTATCTGAAGCATCGTCAAAATTTGGACCAGCCTATGTTTCGGGTCCTATTTTCTTCGTTTTCGAAAAAGTCTCAACCTTTATTCCGGTAGAGGAAAAGGCAGTTGAGCCACCAGCACCTGAAACAAAAACTGAAGAAGCAACTTCTAGCACAGAGAAGGAGATAGTAGTTGAAGAAGAGAAGAAAACAGAGGTAGTAGCAGCGGAGGCTTCAGAGAAGACTGAACCAGTGGCTGAACCACCTGCCAAGGTGGAAGAAGCAGAACCACCAAAGCCATGACTCATCATCAAGAAGTAAATCCCGCACGTCTTTGTGAAAAAGGTTACATAAAAAAAAGGATTTGTTATTCTTTATCATGTATCCTTTCATTGTAAGTTCTTTGGGTCATATATTCCTTTGTGTATTGTTTTTTTTTTTTTTTTGAAGTTGTAATATCAATTTACAGTCTAGAGAAGCGGTGGGGGGTGCGTCACTTGGGTTTCTCCTCTCTTTTCTTAATTTGTTCTTCTTGATAAAAAAATATTAAATTTCTTTGAATAGGATTGTATTTGTCCTCTCCCTCTGCATGTCTTTTTGCCTGTTTGTCTTATACTCCTATATATTAATAGTTGCTGGTATATGTCCTTTTTTTTTTTATCGTGCCTTGCTTGATAAAGACCAAAACGTTGCCTCTTTGCTTGGGATTTTAAGAATTAATTGCTCGGAAAGAAATATTTCAATAAAAAATAATTAGAAACCTTGGAGGAAATAAAAGCTTATTAATTTAAAAATGGAGTGCTTGTTTAAGTTCCCTGTGTTTGTCCTTCATTGCTGAAGTTCAATTTTTGCGTTCTCTACCTGTAAGAACGAAGAGATTATTTGTTTTAAGAACACAAACCGGGAGCACATGCAAGATACAAACTATTTCTTTCGAACGACATGCTAGCTAGAAAATGTGTATATATATATATATTCCCGACTTTTCTTCTCTCTCGATCACTTCCTATCAGGGGACCCTGAATAAATCATAGTAATTATACTTCCATGAGTAGTTAAATTATTTTGATCGATTTCACTTTTGGGACGTACAGGGCCAAGTAGCCGTTGAGGGATGTGTGCTTCAAGATCCATTTTGTAAGAACTCGTGAATTATTACAACAGATCGATTGTGCTGTTGTAAATTCTTGTTTGTCGTTTTACAAGTGGATGGCATTATTTAGGCATTTTCTTTTTGTCTACCATACCATCTACCACCCTGGGGAGCATAATGTTTTGCTCCAGCACTTCATTTGTTTGGTATCATGATGTATCAGCTCCTATCATGAATACTTGTTCAGCATCAAGACAATGTTGTTATATACCACCGGAGCGAAGATTAATTTCCTTAATTTGGACAGACTCTGTGAGGACAAATGCTTGTTGTTTGTTCTGATGATCATCATGTCAGACCATTTTTTTCCAGGGAGGAGCTGGGGCATAGTTCTAAGGCCATCCATTTTATCAATTTATTCATATCGGTGCAGGTAAAACGGTCAAGGATAGGGTTCAGAAGTCCCCTCATCCTTGGACATGCTCCACGAAACATGGTCTAATACTTGGAGGGAATCCAAAGTTAAGTCTTCTCTCATAGTTGGATTAGGGCAAACCATGCTCAAATCTAAAACCATCTCTTCGGCCTCCTCCTAATTAGGCTAGGGAAAGCCATGTCCAAACTCAAGACCATCTTTAGCCCCTTCCTAGTTGGCCTAGGATGGCCTCACTGCGTGCCTCCTCTCCTTGGAGGTAAGATCGCACGTCCCTCCTTGACATAAACTCTCAAATACAACCAATTGCCTTTAACGCACCTACGTTATTCTATTATAATTGAGCCCACTAGGTGATGACTATCACGTTGGACTCATTTAGGCTAATTGCCGTTTTAAAACTTCGCCTAATCCATAATCCATGATCGGCACCTAACAGAATTTATTATCCAGGTTATGAGTTGGATTTTGAACTCAGGTTAATATAAAATAATATTATTTCAAGATTTTTTTAAAAAAATTAAAATAATATTATTTTAAATAAAAAAATTAAATCAAGTCTTATCTAAATTTTAATCGGATTACGAATTAACTCTTTATGACAACAAGTATAACCAGGTTAACTCCCAAACCGGTTCGACATGAAACCTAGCCTTAACCAAGCCTTGGATAAACGGGTCATAGATTTGACCTGTTAGGCCAAGTGAGGTTTGTTAACATTGCTTAGTAGATGATTAATATGACAATACCTTTTACTTTGAACAAAACGCTACCACGCATTAAAGTCTATATATCTAAATGATTTTTTATTTACTAAGGGTGGTCACAATCTTTTCATCTTCTTTTTGCCCTTATCACTAGGTAAATAGTTATGGTTCACGGATATAAATATACGTTTATGAACCATGAGGTAAAAATGAAGAGTTTCTTTCATACTCTGGCATCCTAACCTTTATCTTCTTTGTTATCTTACAAATAACCATAAACACACAAATACACAATACTCAACCTTCAAGACAACATCCTTTTTGCATCTTTATTGGTTTAAACATGAGAAGATCTTTTGTATTATACATGAGACTTATTCTGCAATAGATCATGAATTACAAGTTAAAGTCTTTTATAACAATTCTAAAACCCATCAACCAACCATGAAAAAAGTCTAATATCTCTCGGAGTTTGCTCTAAACTTCGTTAGTGGTGTCATCTATAAGAACTTAAATAAAAGCCAAATCAATTCATTTTCTTTTTACAAATCTTCCAACTCTTTTCATGGTTGATTACCCAGAAACACTAGGATAAGGGAGAGTGACAAACCTTCCCATTATAGATGCTTTATCAACTTCTCCTTATGTCTAAAAGTTAGCTCAACAAGAATGAATGCTCATAGAAACACTTTTAACAATACAAGAGAAACTTAGAGCTTTACTTATTCCTTAATTAGTGACTTAACCACTAGCTCCATCACATGCATCATCTAGTGCAAATAGACAATTATTACCTAAATGAAAAAATCCTCATGAAAAATCATCATATTTTTATTCAGTTTTTTATTTTCAGGTAAAAATATTACTTGAACAAAAAGCAATCTTCATCTAGGCAAAAACAATTCCCACAGATACTTGAACAAAAAACATATTTCATCTAAAAAAAATGACCACTTTACTTATATAACTCCATTCTCTATGAAGACACCAATGACTATTTTGCTTAAACCAAGTGACAAACATAAACTTAGAAAAAATTCTATATAACAAGGAGTAATTTTACTTGGGTAAAATATGAATCCTATGAAATGCTCACTAGACTATATTTTCTCTATGTAATTCTCCAGCCTAGACAAGAGAACACCTCTATCTAGGTATAACATGATCTCTATTAGACATGCACCATAAATGTCTCCATGTAACTTTCCAACCTGGACAAGAACACCTTTCTAAGAGCAATATAATCTCTATAAAACATTTAACACAAATTTCTCCATGCATGTAATTCTCTATCCTAGGTAAGAATGGTTTTCATGAGACTTCTCCTCCCAAGTATAATATAGTCTTTATTTGAGTATATGGATAACTTGGAACGAACTCAAAATGTTCTTCCAATCTGGGTATAAAAAATCCATATTTGGGTATAACATGATCTGTGTGAAATATTTATTATGGCATTTTCTCCAAAAGATTCCCCACCACTAGGAAAAAAAAATGACTAGGTAAAAAAACAATCTTTATTCAAGCTTAAGCATTAAAACTGTGTATTAAAATCCAAAGACACAAGGCCATCTCCACTCAGGAAAACATAGGAGTTTGCCAACTTAAATTTCCATGACAGCATAAATGGTTACTTTACTCATAAGAGTAACAATAATTATTCGTATGATTTTCCATTCGAACATGAACAATCATTTTGGGTACAACTACCTTTTAGAACATCTTATTTGTGAATGAACAAACTTTTTAGGTACAAACACCCTATTTAAGCATATACAATTTCTTTAGGTATAATTACCTAATTAAGCATTATACAATATCAATTCAAGTCTATATTTGGGTATAAGGATAACCTAACTTGAACTGAAGGAATTCAACACTCAAAGTGAAAATGATCACTATAAAACTTCTTCATCCATGAACTATTCAAATCTTCCATTATAGTATAGAGATGACCTGGCCTAAACTCAAAATACTCTTTATTTAGGCACACTCTCAGTTTAGGTAATCTCTATCTAGAATGAAAAAAGGTCAAGTTGGACATAATTCCATTAGAAAATCTAGCTTGAACTAGATATAACCATTCTTGAAAAGCTTGGCATAAAATAAAATAAAATAAAAAATCCTAACAAAAAAAACTAAAGGGCCTTTCCAAAATTGGTCCATCAATGGCCATTCATCCAAACATAATGCATGCCTTTTAACATGTCAAATATATGATCATTTGGTCATGACGCATATTATAATACTAATTTAAATCTCTCAAAAACAATCCTCATCGGGGTTTTAAGTTATAAGAAACAACTTCGTTTGTATACAAAAACATTATCCACTAAAGTAAAAGAATCATTTTGCCTGAGTACAACCAGATCATAAGTTACTCCATAACTTTTCATGATTTACCCCCTCTAAACTTCATAGGATTGAGGCCAAAGATAACAATTTTTATAATAAAAAAAACAAGAATATAAACATTTTTCATCCCTAGGGGTTTTGTCCACAAGGTTCTCTCTTATAACCTCAGGCTAGTCTCCTCCGGTATCAATATTGGGCATTATCTACTTCTTAATCATGTTTTTTTTTTCCTTTATAAGTGGTGTTTTTGCATGTTTTGCTTATTGTAACACATATAATTACCCAGCCTATCTCTCTATGAGTTGGATAATCATCTCCAACTTCCTAGAATTAGACTCAAATAATTCCTTAACTATCTTTTCCTTGGAGCCATTTTCCTCCTTGATTGTTTTTTAGGCCCAAGTGTAGCCGTATCAATATAAAAAAATACAACACATCTAAAATAGGTACAAAGTATGATTACAATATATATAACATGCACAAAGAGAGAGATCTTGCATATCTTAAATGCTCCTCCAATACATGCCTTTTAACAAGATAACCCATATACAACTCTTAGTCTTTGTGTCGTTATGGTCACGAAGACTTAGAGAGCTACCAATGGATTCAGGAAAAACAACTCTTTCCTATTTTACAAGTATCAAGACCTAAATATTGGGTCAATGATAAGGCTTAGAGGTCCCTCACTCTTAGACGTGCTCTATTAGCATGATCTTAGCTTAAAAGAACTTAAAGTTGACCTTCTCTCCATGTTGGGCTAGGGCAAACCTTGCCCAAACCTAAATTCATCTTTTGGCCTCCTTCTAGTTGGGTTAAGACAAGTTATTTCCAAATACAGGCCATTTATTGGCCTCTTCGTTTGTCCAAAAAAATTTATACCTAAACCTAAAATCATCTTTTAGCTTTCTTCTAGTTGGGCTTGAGTGGACTGACTGTGTGCCCCTTCCTTGGTGGACTGACCATATGTCCTTCATCGACAAATATTCTGAAATATAAGTTGCCTAGGGTTCACCCACGTCCGTCATTCTATCATAATTGTGCCTGCTAAACGATAGTTGTTATGTTAGACTCATTTAAACTCCGTAGATAATTGAATAGTAAAGCTTTCTGCCTTGAACAAAAAATCCACCATCCATTAGGCTCTATAAATCCAAATGATTTCTATTTTTATATGAATCATATTCTCCATCTATTTTGGCTCTTATCACCAAGCAAATGAGTGTTATTTATGAATATAAATATGCATTCATGAATATAAGGTGAGGTGAAACATTTTCTTTTATACTCTAGTATTCTGACCTTCATCTTTTTTGTTATTTCCTGTAAACAATCATAAATACACAAATACATAAATACACAATATTCAACCTTCATGATAACATCTCTCCTAAATCTTTATTGACTTAAGAATTATAGGGTTTTTTGTAGTACACAAATGACTTGTTTTGAATGAGATTATAAATCACTAGTTGGACAGTTCTCTAATAATATCAAAGCTCATCAATCAGTCATGAAAAAAAGCCTAATATATCTTAAAGTTTGTTCCATACTTCATTATTCTCCTAAAAGATTTATTTAATTTATCAGTTCTTCTACATCTAAGATGACTAAGTATTATATTAGATGAACAAATGAATGGCTAGAGAGATGAATGAGAATTATGAATTTTATATATCTTTGGTTATGATAATGCCAATACGTGTGTGTGTAGCTTAGACTTGAAGTTAGAATTTAATGGAGCAACTTTTTGTTCAATAATTTTATATTTGAAGCACAACTTTTTTTTAAAGATATAAAACTTTTTAATATGAGAATACAAATATTAATAAGATGATTTCTTATCTCTTTAGAAAAGGGTAGAAAAGGGAAAAAAAGGAATTGTTATATTTTTTTTTTATTTCACCAATAAGAACCTGAGAGGAAAAGAAGAAGAAGAAGATTTGACTCATTTATTACACTGTAGATTTAGGTTTTTGTAAATCTTTGTTGATTCAGAACAATTTGGAACTGGGACATACTAGGTTTTGGGTTGTAAACTAAAGCCTCGTGCCTTATAGACTGAACGACGTAGTTTTCTAACTGTCTTTTACCACTTAAGGCCACCTGAACCAAACCTTTGGATGCTAATTTGAGACTGCCTCATAAAGGCCCATTTCAATCTCGTGAGCCCAGAAAAGAAAAATATATAGACCGAATGAGTTGGGCCTTTCAAAACGACAGTGAAAAAACAAGGCCATCCCAGGATCAGGGAGATCTTTGACTAATCCAACGACGATAAGAAACTATAAAAACACCAAGAGTCGTCCACCCAACTACTTTTATTCAATTTTTAGGACCTCCCCTCTTCTTGTGCTTCTGCACTTTTTGACAGGGTAACTGCTGTTTCGGACGTTAGAATTGACAAGAGTGAGTTCAGTTTCTCTCATCGCACGAAAATTTGTTAGTGCCCTTTCCCTTTTATTGCTATTCTTGACTAATTGTGTTGTTTATGCTGAAATTATCATGATTTTGATAGATGGGAATTTTGTTTTTCCTTTTTTTTTTCAAAAGAAAACGAAATGGATTTTGGCATATTGTGAGCAAGTAAATGGAGTCCATGTGCAAATCCCAGAAGATGTATTGTAGTTTTTTTGTTTAATTTTTAAGCTCTAGTTCCTTTCTTTTAACCATCAAAGACTTAGACTTTACCGGTTTGGAAGAAATAGATCAAAATGGGCTGCAAATTTTCAGATTCTTCTTTTCTTTAACTTTTGTTCCTTTAAGAAATTGGGATTTTTTTTCTTTCATAGGAAAGAAGGTTGCTACTTTTCTTCTTTGCTGTACACCTTATGACATCTTATTTTATTTTCTTTGTTGTTGCTTCTTTTTCATAGATGGAACGTATGATCAGATCTATTCGAGGTTCCAGAAATGTTGGAACTGGGAACATTGAAGTTGATAACTCAGAAATGGAGGTGTTTTGCGGTTGTATTGATCGAATGTTCTCAAAAGTTAATGAGGTGTTTTTTTTTTTTTGTATTATTAATATTATCAATTCTAAATAAATAATGACTACTTGGTTTTGTTAATATTTTCCTTAAATTCATGTTAATAGATGTTGGAATGCAGTGAAGAGTTGATTTTTTGTCAATTATGTCTTGATTTTCTTACTTACAACTTACAAGTGTGCTGGATAATGAAATGAAAAGATTGTCACATTATTAATTTGATATTGCATTTTTTACGCAACTTACTTGTTGATTATCAACTGAAACCAGCCTGTTTTGCTTGCAGTTTGAGCAACGAGTAGATGCAGTTGAAAGATACTACGCAGATAATAAAGAACTAAATACTGCTAAATGTAGCTCAATTCTGAAGGATAAAATCAAGAAGAAACATTTGATGACCGTTGAGAAGCAACAACAAGATTCTGAAAAGTTAACGCAAGACCTCATGCGCCAGTTTGCAGCAATATTTCGCCAGGCAAGTAGTTAGCTCTCTGATTATGTAAGAGGTTGCCACTACTTATGCTTTCACGTAAATCAGGAGTTATGCATGCTTATGTTTCTGAGTTGTAGATTTGAAGTTTCCAAATCTAGGATGAATTGAGATTTTATTGATCCCCACCCTCTTCATTTCCTCATTTGATGATAGAAATTCTATGCTGTTATAAGGAGTAGAAGTTTTCATGGTCAAATTCCTAGCCTGATAATCTTGTTTGGTTTGTGGGCCTGTACATTCAAACTTCCAGCCTAAATAAATCATAATTCATAGTGGACAAAATAACTGAACTCTATTTCTGCCCTCTTCCGGATGGCTGGGGATGTGATTGAACAGTCTTGCACACTTCAGAGGTTATGTGACAGTGTTTGGTGCGGTATGCACATATAGAGAGCATAGCAACATTCAATGTTACTATAAAAATTATCCTCTGGCTGCCTTGTGTAGTTTCTCTGTCTTGTAACCTGTTTTTGTTTCCCTTCTTCAAAATAAATTGAGTGTTCTGCAGCTCAGAGGGTGTCTTCAAAATTTTCACTAAATCTATTCTGTAGTAGCTGAAGTTTGCTTAGTGTTTGGTATTGTGGTGTAGGGTGTTTTTTCCTTGAAAATGCATCAAAATAATTTATTATTTTCAGATATTTTTTCATTTTTGACACCAGCACATTAAAACCATCGAAAAACACTAAAAAAAAATGCATCAATTTGATGCTTTTTCAAGTAAAACGCACCCCAAAAGCAGAAGCTACCACGTTCCTAAACACTAGATGTCTATCCGGATATTAACCATGTTAATTCATTATGTTGTTCAGATATGAGATTGGACTAAGCTTGTGCTCTCTTTCCATTGATAGAACTTCTAGTCTGATAAGTATGCTACATAATGTAATATAGCTTTCCTTCTTCCTTAAACCTTCTTTTCCCTGGTGAAAAATCTAATTGATTTCCTTATCGTTCATCAGATCACTCAGCACAAGTGGGCATGGCCTTTTCTGGAACCAGTGGATGTTGAAGGTCTTTGTTTGCATGATTATTATGAGGTAAAGCTTATTGTTACCATTAAAAGTTTCTACTTGTATATATATCTATGATCAACTGATCTGGTTTTTTGTTCCAAAAATAATTTTAGGATCTCCTCCACCCTTTGGGTTCTAGATTCAAGATCTAAAGAGATAGAAAGTGGGAAGGGTTATGTTTTTCTTTTTTATGATGATGAATTTCTAGATTTCTAGCAGTTGTAATAAAAAATATATTATATCACTTACTAAAACTAATGGAAACTAGGCCAGTTTGGCCTTAAATTTTGTTGCACGGAAATCTCAATTCTGCCATAGGGAAGAAGTAACTCCCTTCCTGCTTTTTATAGAATTAATTGTAAACCACTTTTGTGAGAGAAAAAAGGTTGCTGTGGAAGATAGTGGGTATTTACAAAACATCTGGAATTGTTGGTTGGTTATCTGACATTCTAAATTCTACCAGTCAAGAGTTGGAGAGGTGCAAAATAAGATTTTTTTAAGGATTGAACATGAAAAAAAAAAATCCACGCTTTGAATCTACAAGTTTGCTTATACCTATAATTTTTCTTGCCATGGTATGCTATAGATTTTCTTGATGCATCCTTTTATTTACTAGTCATCTTTGTTAATTTTGGAGTTTCCTTGTGGATATATGTATCTTCAGTTAATGTTTAAGGTTGTGCATCCCAGGTTATTGAAAAGCCAATGGACTTTAGTACAATAAAGAATAGAATGGAGGCTAAGGATGGAACTGGGTACAAGAATGTTCGGGAGATATATGCTGATGTTAGACTTGTTTTTAAGAATGCAATGAAATATAATGATGAAAGAGATGATGTCCATGTGATGGCCAGAACTTTGTTAGAAAAATTTGAAGAAAAATGGCTACCACTTCTGCCTAAAGTTGCCGAAGAGGTATATTGCTACCTTTGTTTGATTGCCCTTTTCTCACTGGAAATAGCTTAACTGTTTTCTCAGCACCCCATCTGACATTTGTAAGAGGTGAATTGCTACCCTAGCCTGAATATTGTTTTGCCTAGGAATTGCTTGATTCTCTACAGCAGACTGAGTCTGATAATTCTTTTCTAAACCTCGTTATCTATTTGGTACTTTCTATTGTTGGGTGAATTCAATATTAAATGCTTGCAGGAAAAAAGACGAGAAAAGGAGCAAACAGCAACTCAGGTGGCTACGAAACTAGCTGAGGAGGCTTCTTATGCTAACATGGCTCAGGATTTAAGCAATGAAGTATGTGAAACTTCAGAGCCTTTTTGTAACTCGCTGTTTAATGGAAGGAGATGCTTTTTTTTTTTTTTGCATACACTGGATGACGTCCCTCTATTAAATTGTTTAATATTGTATAAGAATATATCTGTAACATGGGTTGAACAATACATGTTAAATTTCTGTCAGCTGCATGGAGTTGATATGCAATTGGAGAGAATCAGAGAAATGGTGGTTCGCAACAGCAGGTTTGTTCAGCAGCCCATGTTCAGTTTCCTGCTATATAACTTTGAACTCAACTTTTATTGGTTCAGATAGATTTTCCATGGTATTTTACTACTGTATGTAGGACATTCATGATGTTTTCTTTGTTTTTTTAAATTCTCCAAGCAGAAAAAAAGAGTTGGGATGAAGTGCCAGTACATATTGATTTTCAAAAACAAAAGTGCTATTCTTAATGTCTCTAAAGCTTTTTTATAGTTTTTCTACCTGGAATCTGAGCTGGTGAATGACATGAACAGCTAGTCTTCAGCATAGCTTGGCATGCTGGTTTGTTCTTATTGTTCAATTTATAGACGAGTCATTCACATTTATGGACACACTGTTGAGTCTGAAAAAAAATCCAAAATTATGCTTAATCAATAAATTTTTAGAAACTTGTGCTACATTAACAAAAACAGAAAATTAATGAAAAGGTCGGAGCAATACATAGAGTTACTAATTTAGTACTTGTCCCCATTTATACTGATATAAAGCTGATCCTGGCACTCAGTTTGTTGAATTCTCAACTAAGAGGATATTTCAAGTTAAAAAACTCATCCACAAAGTACAATTTTAAGGAATAGTAAAAAATGAAGGGGAAAGGGTTAAAAATGTACTAGATCATTAGAATCTTAACTACCCCCCCCCCCTCTATACAGTTTCTTTCTTGTTAACTTACTCAAACACAAACTACTGCTCTTGCTTCCTGGCTCGTTTTTCATTCACTTCATTAAAGAAAGTTTTGAAAAAAATTAAATTTTAACAGATGTTGATAATAGAGTCAAAAGTACCTTTTAAATCATCATTATGATCTGAGTTGTATGCGTGGTTTGCCCATGCTTGTTGTGTGCTTGCAACTGTATGTGATGTGTGTATTTGTGTTCATTTGAGACTGGCCAGCTGAATTTGAGCCATCTTTCATTATATTAGTATAATCAGCCATCCTCAGTTACAGTGGATAATGTTGTTTTAGAAAGATATCGACTGAAGAGAAGAAGAAACTTGGGACAGCGCTCACTCAATTATCTCATCAAGATCTGATTAGGGCACTGGAAATAGTTGCTGAGCATAATCCGAGCTTCCAAGCAACAGCTCAAGAGGTGAACCTTGACATGGATACTCAGGTGATCATTTATATCTCATGCTTGTCAGCATTCTAAATTGACAAGCATGTTTAGATTCTTGATTATAATTTCCAATATATTGCCCTAGCAGCTAATATGTTTTGTTTTACTTAATTTTGTTTTCCCATTCCAGAGTGATGTGACGTTATGGAGGTTAAAGGTTTTTGTGCAAGATGCACTAAAAGTTTCTGGCAGGAATTCTGGGGACACGGGTATGGGGTGCAACAGCAATATTAACAATGATGATAACAAGGCCAAGATCAACATCAACAACAAGAATAGGAATACCACTGCTTCCAAAAGGAAAGGAGAGAGGTGTGATGCCGTGACCAAGGCATCTGCCAAGAGGACTAAGAAGATCTCACTTAATTCCCTTAATCCATAGCCTACCATTGCAGTTTTGGATTTGTTCTGGCAGCAACCATTTACTTTATCAATGGCTTTCGATTACTTGGTTCCATGGGGAAGTGTTAAAATCAGGAAATTTTCTGGAGATGGGAAGAAATGGCGGATGTGAACAATTGAGAAAAGCATGGTGCGTATTTGTGGCAGGTATCACATTCCATGTGTCCTCTCGTGTGGATGCACATGCATAAGTGATATGTGAAGATTGAAGGTTTGGAGGTTCCTCTTATCTGGCAAATTAATCACGTTGAGAGATTTGTGAAGATATTCCTGTATATATTGAAGGAAAGTGGCAAATAGTGTATATTGGTTCTGTACATATTCTACTCTCTTGAATTGCAAGATATATGTTCTGTTGATTCTGACATCAGTTTAAATGTTACGGATGAAGTAGTCAGGGATTTGTTTGTTCCTGTCTTTTAACACCAACCCTAGCCGCCATGTTACAAAGAGCTCAATGCCTTGGGCTCCAGGAGCTCTTTCCTGAAAGGAAAATGGGTTCAGGGCTCTAGGTGACTCTGTCCTTTCCAACTCCTGATGATAAATCAATGACAATACGCTTCTTGCTTGATTGACTTTTAATCAGGCAAATGCAGGTCTTACACAAGAAATTGCCAGAAGTAAAAGTTGTGGGCACCGGTTTAAGATTTTATTTCAGTCATTACTAGCAATTAGCATTTTGCATATTAACATTTCTCATGTGTTGTGAATATACCTTGGGAGCGAGCAGCATGTTGTGGTGGTATTTAAAAAAAAAAAAGGAATGTTGCATTTTCTGAGATACTTGGGCATTAACCTTGTTCCACCAAATTAAGTTTTCAAAGTGATCACCATAACGCTCTTAATAACTCTGGAGAGTAGAGACCATATTATGGTTGCTTTCTTTTCTTTTTTCCAATCATTTCGGATTTTCTTTTGGTTTGTTTTCATTATGAATATACCATGTGAACTGAAAGTTAAATTTGTTATAAGCAAACTGTGGCGTGTCTGATTTTGACATTACATTTGAAAACATTTGCCATAAATCCTAGAATTGATAGACAGCATCAGACCATAAATGCCGTGATCTTGATAGAATGATCTTCAGCAGCAGTCAGGACTCGACGCATCTGAGACCAACAAATGAGCTTAGGTTCGGGTATCAGTGAAAGAAAAAGAAGTTTTCCAACAACCAGGTTGCCGACAAGGGACTCTAGAGAGGTTTTTCAACAATGAGATCCATAAACTCTGAAACTAGCTCGAAGTGTGGATTGCAAACTTCTGTTATAACCCTCGAGTGCAAAAATGGTCATCTCAAATGTAAGGCTACCTGCGACCTTATCAACTTGCCTGTAAATGGGAAATCAAACAATTAGTAAAAAGTAGATAATTTAGTAATACTCATGAGGGGAAAGAGAAACTATCAAAAAGAAAGGCAAGACGAGGAAATTTCCACTCCTCATTGGTGGTTTCTTAAATAATCTTGCTGGGGGCTGACGCTTACTTTCTGTTGGATTGTTCCTTGTTGCCTCTTATCAGAATTGAGCTAAGAATCTCTGATAGAAGGTCCTATTCTATTCTTATTTCTTTGTCTGCATGGTATCTTAGAAGAATTTCACCTGGCTCAGGCAAATTGAATTATTCTGGTATGCTGACTCATGATGCGCCTTCTTGAGCAGGCTACCCAGCTATCGTTCTTTTCTCCATCTTTGGACCTCTCAAATCTCATATACCATTAGCAAGAAATGCTCTCATTTCTTTTTTATAGTCTTTAATTGACTGTTCTCTTATCTTATGAAATGAGGAAAAGGAAATGTAAACAATAGATGAGCATATTAGACATGGAATCAAGTTCACTGAATGGTTTGGCCAGCCCTTAATCCTGATCTGTTTTAAAAAGCCTTCGAAACCACAATTTTAAAGTATGCTCCGCATCACCAAAGAAAAGTAAGATGTTAGAGAGTAACCGTGGACAATCGATACAGAAGAGAGGAAGTACAGATTATTGCAAAAATCTGAGCTTTTGCTGACATGAAATCCCTTGGCAGGCACCAAAATAATCATATACACCTAAGTCTAAGATAACTATGAGATAAATATAGAAATGGCAGGCAAGAAAAGGTGACATATCCGAAGATAAAAATGCTAACTTTTTGTTTACCTTCTGTTTCATAAACAATTGCTGTTGGTACCTCTACAGAATGACAATTGAGAAAACTGTGAGATGAGTGAGTCCTTGACCCTTGCAGGAACCGATTTGTTAGTCGTTAAGATCTCCTTTGTATCCAATTGAATATCAGAATCACGCCAAAACTTGATGATGTGAAGGCTCTCTTCTTCTGTTGATCTCTGGACAACAATTCTAGAAGCATACCCCTTCTTTCTCATCAGAAGACATATCTGTGAAGGATCATTTGTTGTAAGAGTAACCATGTATAACCATCCCTTATCCGACAAAAGTCTATCAGCTACTGGCAATATCCTATCAATTACACTCCTACCATTCTCCCCTCCAGCCCAAGCTGACGCAATTCCTTCACGACCCACCTCATAATCAGGTGTCGGAACATAAGGTGGGTTCACAACCATCACATCCACCATTCCTGCCAACCTCTTCTCAAGCCCAGATGCAATATCCATGCACATTAACTCGGCATCAACAGCATGAGCATCCAGCGTCTCACGCGTCACTCTCAGTGCATGAGGATTAATATCAGTGGCAAAGTAGTACACCCCAGGAAGCTCCTGTCCAAGCATAAGAGCTAGAGAAGCAATAACATAACCACTACCACAACCCACTTCCAAACATAATCTGGGACAATGATCTAGTATATTAGTTCGATCAGCTAGAAGCGCATCGACAAGCGCAAAGGAATCATCACACGGTTCATAAACCTCGGGATGCGAACTCATAAGGCGGATTTGTGCTGTTTTTGGGGACATCATGTAAGCAACCTGAACTGAACTGGATTGATCACTTGTTATTTACTGTAAAACGAATCGATTTAAACAATTGCAAGTTTCAATAAACCCTAAACATTGGGGCAGTAATGGGATTCAAGATAGAGTAAAATGGCATTATGATTATTGATTATTATATAACAACAAACAGTAAGCAATAAAGAAAAGGGAAGAGGGTAAGGAGGCTAGGCAAAGTGAAGGTTTGAGATGTAATAAATCTGGGAATTGAAGAGGAAAACAAAGGGATTACCCGTTTTGTGCAATTCTGCCTCTCCTTCTGCTGCTGCTGCTGCAGATTTGTTATGTTTTACTGATGCTGAAGAAGAATACAGGTGCTGAGAGGTTCTATATTATGGAAGAAAAGATAATCAATGGTACAAGAGAAGACTCAGTTGTTCAATCAATGAGAAATTATTTTTTTAGGGATTAGTTTTGCTTTGGGATAAAGCTAGGGTCTAGGTTTATATGAATTTTACAATTAAATGGTCAGTCTTTAATTTTTTTTAATCTTTTTATTTTAGACATTCAATTATAAAATTAAGATAACTTTATTGTTACAATTAAAAAAAAAAGCTTAAACAGATAAGTGTTTTAATTTTACAATAAAACTATTATTTTGGCCTTGATAATTATATTAAAAAAAGGTGTTAATCAATAATTTCACATTTTTTTTCTATAATATAATTACCAGACCCTTTACAAAAATGTTTCTTGTGATTAAAGGGACTTTTCAGGTTTTTCATAAATCTTTATTTATATCAATTACTTAAATATCCCTAAAAAACTAATTCTCTTTACTATAAATGCAATGTCATTTTAGATTTTTTGCTACGGTTTTTTTTTTGTAATTTTCATGTGGAATTAAGGATGATTTGATATTTTAATATATATAAATTAATATTAAAATTCAAAAGTGGGTGCCACCTGCGCTCTTCAGGTGGTGTGTGAGGTGTCCACACAACACTAAATGCTGATTTTTAGAGTGGCGTTCGATACACCTCACCACCCCCGTCATGGTGGTGAGGTGTGTGTTCTCCAACAGCATGCGGAGGAACTTCGACAATGAGTTTTTCATTTCCTCCCTCTTTTCACTCTCTCCTCCTAGAAAACTGTGCTAGTCATTGCAAAAAAACAAGAAAGTCTAATTATTTGTTTGTCAAGTTAAATTAGATCCTCAATATTTTAATTGCAATGTATTTGATCTTAAGTCATTTATTGAGTCAATTTTTTTTTTCAATTTCACCCCTTGATACTTTATTTTTATATCAGGTTGGGTCCTCATTCTTTTAATTGCAATGTATTTAATATTAGGTCATTTATTAAGTTAATTGTTTTTTTCTATTCCATCCCTTTACACTTTATTTTTATATTAGATTTGATCATTATTCTTTTAATTATGATGTTTTTTGTCTTAAATCATTTATTGAATTAATTCATCTTTGGACTTCATCAATTGACATTTTATTTTTAAATCAAATATGGTCTTCGTTCTTTTGATTATTATTTTTAGTTGTTCTTATCCTTTTCTTAATTAAAATTGTTTTTCAATTTCATCCCTTATGATTTGGTTTTATTTTTTTTGTGTCAAATTTGGTTCTCTTTCTTTTCAAATTTACATTTTTTAAATCACTTTTTTTAATTTATTTTTTCAAGTTTATCCTTAATTATTTTAGTTGGTTTAGAATTTTTAATTGTTATTTTTTTAGTTTACCTTTTACATTATGATCCGGTCTCATGATCTGTGTCACAAATTCTAAAGGTTGGACTGGGAGTTGGCTTCAATTATTTTTAAAAATTTCATCTATCATCATTGTGTTCGTTGGAAATTTATTTTTTTTTTGTTTTTTTTTGTTTTGGATTCTTTTATAAATTTAATTTTTCTTTTTAATTTTGCACTGCAGTTCAATATTTATTTATATTCAAGGTTTGACCCTCAATATTTTAATTTCTAATTTTGATTCTTAGCCTTTTTATTAAATTTTAATTTATTTTCAATTTCATCCTTAAATCCATACTCTTGATTTTTTATTTTAAAAAAAATTGGTCCTTATTCTCTTGATTTTTTTTATTAATTTTTAATTCATATGTTAATTTGAATTTTTTTAAAAAACCTTTTGCCCTTCAATTCAAAACTTTACTTTATCCTCTCATTTTTTTTTTCAAATGAGATTCTTATTCTGTTAATTGCTATTTGTTTTATCATTTATTTTTTTTATTTCATCATTCGACATTTCGTTTATTGGGATTTGGTTTCGTTAGTTTTTCTCATTGTTTCTAGGCCCTACATAAGAGTCAATCCAGGACAATTATCGAGTCATGGGTCAAGTAAGTTAGCTCGAATTAACCCAAGTCAATCAGATCTTTTTGTTTTTATAAAAAATGTCAAAATGATACTATTTTTTTTTTAAAAAAAAATAGTAAACGAGTTTTGACTGGATTTTCCCGGGTTAACTGAAACATTGGCCAACCCATTATTTTAATCATATTACACTGGATCAATTTTCCCTGAATTTCTTTTGAAACTCGAGCTAGTTTAAGTCAAGAGTCACCTGAGACATGGGTCAACTCGTCAGATCGAGCCAAGTTTTTAAATGGTTGTTTTCCAGATGCGGTACTTATAGTTTAGTCACTACCTAAGATTATAGGTTTGAAAAGTTGACATTGTTTTCTTTTCCAATTACATCCTTTGAAATTGTTTATTTTTTTAAAAAATAAACTTTGTTATTTTCTTTAATTTTCTTTTCAATCAGGTTATCTTTATTTCATGATCTAGGTTGAAGGTTTATCTGGGTGGTCCAAGTTTTTTTATAAGTTGTTTTTTTTTTTCTTGATTTTGTCTTTTAAAATTTGTTTTTTTTTTTATATATATATATATATATATATATATATATATATATATATATATATATATATGTATGTTTTTTCTTACCTCACTTGGTTTTGCTGGTGCTTTGTTTTTTAATTTTTTTTCTTCTCATTTCATCCTTTTACAGTTTGAATCATGCGGTTTGACAATCATTTTTTTTAGTTCTTTTTATATTATGTCGAGTCGTTTATTTTTTTCATTCTTTAAATACAATGACAATGCTTTAGCATCGTGTTTTTTTGCTACAAAGAAATTGCCCGGCTTGCGGCGAAGTGCAAACTATCAATCTAGTTACAAATAAAACCAAAAGACATTAGTGTTTTATTATGGATTGTGCACAATACAATTCACAATAAAATGATTGATGCCTCCCTTAAAAAACCAAATTATTGAACAAACATTTAGCAGTAAATTTGTATTTTCATATCTTTATTGCACAGTGTAATTACTCCTTTGTCTTTGAAAAAAGTAAAACACAACTAATGTATGATGGACTTTTTTAAAATTTCATATTTTTCGTACAGTCTAATTACCTTATAGTCCTTGGGGACAACTTTTTTTTTTCCAAAGGTAAAGGAGTATTTTTGGTTTTTTTTCCTCAATTTTTTTGCAATTACCATGTGGGATCAAACATATTATGACCTTTTTATAAATCAAGAACAAAAAATGGTTAGCACGTGCGTTGCCTCCTGGTGACCGTTGGTCGCCTCCAAAGACGTTGTCTGAAGCAGCGCGCCATCATTCACATGGTGGGCTAGTGTGTGTCAGCCGCAAGGGCACGACAAAGCTCTAACAATAATTCTTCTCCTCCCCCTTCTTTTCTCTCCCCACCACCTAAAAAGGTGAGATGACCTTGCAAAATTGCAAAATAGTCCTCAATCTTTTAGTTATATTGAATTTGATTTAGTTGTTTTTCAATTTCATTCATTGACATTTGATTTTTTATGTTTTTTTTTATCAGATTTGATCCTTATTCTTTTGATTTTTATTTATTTTGCTTTTAATCTTTTTTTTCTGATTGGATTTTATTTTTCGATTTCATCCCTAATAATTTGATTTAATTATTTTTTTCGGTTGAATTTGATCCTTATTTTTATGATTGCAATTCCTTTTATTTTGAGTTCTCTTATTGATTGGTTGTTTTCTTTGGCAATTTAATCCCTCGTTGTTTAATTTTATTGAATTTTCATATCATATTTGGTGTTTATTTTTTTTTTATCATTCTTTAAAGACTTGGCCTGAGAGTCGACCCTCATTATGTTTTGGGTCATAGGTTGGGTTGAATGATTAGGGTTATTGGGGTCAACCATATTTTTTTTATTATGCAGGAAGTAAAAACGATATTATTTTGATGGAAAAAATAATGGTAGAAAAATCAACAGGTGTTGACATGATTTTTCCCTAACTAATCACTTGATTTTTTATTCAGCTAAAAAAATGATATTATTTTGATAAAAAATAATAGATAAAAAAATTCATTTAAGATCTTCTTTCTTTTTATTGATCTTTCTTTATTTTGGGTTCTTTTTTGGAATTTTTTTTGTTTCATCCATTTCCATTTGATTTTGTTTTGTTTATATATCAAACATGGTACTTATTCTCTTGATTATTGTTGTTTTTTGTTTTTATCCTTTCCTTGGTTTGTTTTTTCTTTTTCTTTCAATCTTGTCCCTTAACATTTTATTTTTATTTTTAGTCCTCATTTTTTTAATTGCTCTTTTTTAATCCTTTTCTTAATTTATTTTTTTCTTTCAATTTTGTCCCTCGACATTTTATTTCATTTGTTTTTTAATCCAATCTTGGTTCTTATCCTTTTAATTACTCTTTTTATCTTTTTTTTATTTATTTTTTATTAAGTCCCTCATTATTTTCTTTCATTAGTTTTTATACTAGATTTGATCCTCATTGTTTTGACTACTATTTGTTTTCTTTTTAATTTCTTGATGTTTAAGAAATTTGTTCAAGATCTTTTTTGGTATTCTGTATAGTCATCTCGGTTACTGGTTTTAAAAATTAGACCGATTTAACTTTGATCCTATTTTTTTATCTCATCCTTTGACATTAGGTTATTAACCTTGAATTTTTTAATTTTTTTTCCCTTTCCTTCCTCTAGGGTTATCTTGGATTACCGGTTAGTCAAGTTAACCTGGATTCACTCAGGTTATCACTATTTGAATTCTTTTTTTATGTTAGAAAAAAAATTGGCCTGCCACACAACGTAGCGCAACCAAAAAAATCTAGTAAAAAAAAAACTAAGACGCTTTTACTATGCAATATATATTGTGCATGCTTTCACAAAACCCGTTGTATTGGAATAGTAAATTTTTAAAAAATCTTAAATTGATTATTAATTTTTTTATATATATAATTGAAACATTTTTAGTCTAAAATTAGTGCCTAATCACTTCTTCCTTTTTTTTTTTAAGAAAGGGTTGAATTTAAACATAGATGATCAAAGTGAGAAAAATAGGGAAAATATGTGGCAAATTCAATTTTTGTGTGAAAAGTTCATTCTAGTCCTTTTTATTTTCTAGTTAATATGTAATCAGTCCCTTTAATTGTTGGACATTTAATTTTAATACAAAAATTTTTATTTTTTATTTTTCAGTCACTGATTTGTTTGAGGAGAAAGAATTACTAGATTTTGATGTATAGAGAGAAAGTCACCGTTGACACCTATACTGACCACTAAAATAATTGAAATTTATCTCAATGGGTTCAATTTGATGAATAGAGTCTTATAGAGATTGTGTCGAGTCCCAATATTTCCTAAAAAAAAACATTTAAGTTAAGGAAGAGAAAAATTTTTTGTCTTGATTTTCTGACTTGGACAATTTTATGGGGTTATTAGCGTGATAAGTTTGTTCAGCAAACTCTTGAAATAGCAGAAGCTAACTTGAGGAAAGCGGAAGGCAAGAGACAAATAATTTTGTAGATGTTCTAAGAGTGATTTTAGAGTGTTTTTGGGTTAAAATGATTTTTTTAATAAAAAAAACCAACATATTTGATTTTCTAGCCATTGTAGTAGTTGCAAGATTATGGGTTGGCAAAAGATACATCATCTGCTGTGTTGTCTATCTTTTTTTCTTTTTTTTTTTCAAAAATAGATAGTCTATCCCTTTAAATGAGAAAAAAAAAATGAGACTAGGCATGCAGGCTTGGGCTTTAAGGCCCACACATTAGACTTTTCTTTTAAAGGCCCAGGAGCATTAGGCTATAGGCCTGCTCTCCTTGGCCTTTTTAGCTATATATATATATATATATATATATATATATATATATATATAGGTTAAATATAGATTTATGAAAAAAAATCGAACTTGGTTTAGTCTATAACTTGGATCGCGAGTTCGCGCGTTAAGCGACAACACCTGAGCTATTTTTTGAATGTATTTTTTGTCCCTTAATTTTTTTTTAAAAAGGTGAAATTCACCCTTTGTTATTGATAATTTATTGTTTTATTTAACTTAAAAGTAAAAAAAAATACAATTTCACTCTTTATTATCAATGATTTCTTCTGTTATCTCTGTCTTATGTGCTTGTCATAGTTTTTTTTTTTATTTTAAAAAAATATCTCACATCAAGAAATTTTCATGCCTTTTATAGTCATGTATAAATGAAGAATAATTTATGTCTCATGTGCATGACTTGTATCGCGAGTTTAGGTGTTTGACTCGAATTCGCTTTTTTTTTACTAATTCAATCCTTTAATATTAAGTTAATTGGAGATTAAGCTTTTCAATTTATTTTTTTCAAGATTATCCGTAAATTTTGCATGTCAACCTAGTTGACCCAGGTAGATCCATTATATTTTTATCTCAATATTAAATAAAAATATCATTAAATATGCAATTGATTTTAGATTCATGGTTAAAATTTAAATCTTTTTTTAGGAGATACGTTAATAATACCTAGACTTTTTCACATTTTAAATTCTTTTTGCTCCAACTCTTGCAGGCCAATGTGCTAATTAACATATATTAAAAAGCTTTGGCATTTCACTGTAGCAATTAATAGTAAAATGCTCCAGTCGTTTTCAATCCAGTTTTTATTTTTTAAGTTCAAACTTAATTTTTTTTTAATTTTATCCTCTAACATAGAGTTTAATGAGTATTAAACTTCATAATTTATTTCAATTTAATTTCTATAAAGTTATCTTGGTCTTATGACTCGGATTATTTTTTACTTTTTTTAAATTGATTTTTTTTGTCAACATCATCTTTCAATATTAGTTTGATTGACAATTAAGCTTTATATTTTTTTTATTTGCTTTCATATGGTTATCATGATCTCATGACTCATGTCATGAGTTTTGCAAGTTAGCCAGGTTGACTCATATTTTTTTATTTTTTTAATTGAATAATTTTTTTTCAATTTTATCCTTCAATATTGGGTTGATTGAAAATTTAAATTCATAATTATTTTTTATTTTATTTCTATAGAGTTATCTCGATTTCATGACTTGTGTTTGGCAGGTTAACCCGAGTGGACTTGAGATATTTTTTTTAATTGATTTTTTTCTTCAATTTAATGCTTCAACATTGGTTGATTAGGAATTGAGCTTTGTTATTTTTTTTTTATTTTCTTTCTATGGAGTTATCACAGTCTCATGACCTAGGTCGTGGATTGACCCAGTTGTCTCAGAGTGTTTTTTTTAATTGAATATATTTTTTTCAATCTCATCCTTTAATATTGGATTGATTAAGAATTAGGCTTCATAATTTATTTTAGTTTACTTTTTATGAGGTTAATTCTAGTTAACTCGGGTGTTGTTTTCACGTCCTTTTTTTAATTTATTTTTTTATCCTACGACATCGGGTTAACTTAGAATTGAGTTTTATAATTTGTTTTGATTTTCTTTATATGAGGTTATCTCAATCTCATGACTCAAGTTTGACAGGTATCTCAGGTAGACTCAGCTCATTTTCCTAATGTTTTCAATCTCATCCTTTAACATCAGGTTAGTTGAAAATTGGGCTTAATATTTTTTTTTATTTGATTTCTAAAAGGTTATCAGAGTCTCATGACCTGGTTCGGAGATTTGGTATGTTAACTTGAATTGATTTAAGTAAATCCAATATATTATCATCTTAATATTTTAAAAAAGATATCATCTTGTTTTTCTAGTCAAACTATATGTTTACTAGTTATTCAGGTTGTCTTTAAACATGCAAAGTCGACTGGATTATATTGGGTCAATCTCAATATAATTTAATTTTTTTTTCTACTAGAAAATATATTAACAATATCTAAATATTTTTTTTTTATATTCTACAAAAAATTAATCCGCAGAAAATTATCTAGTGTTATCTATTTTGTTTTCTATGAGGTTTTAGTGAAAGCGAGAAGACTCTCTCCCAATTACAACAAGAATGGCATCATTCTCATTCCATTATTTTTACAGTGATTAATATGACAATATTAAATATTTATCTTAATTATTCTATAATTTCAAATTCTAAAATAATTACTTTATATTCATTTAAAATATTAAAAAGAAAAATTTAAATTTAAAGAATTTTATTTTATCTTTGATTGGGCAATATTTGTTTTTAAATAATGTATTTTAGAGGATCTAAGTTATATTGTTATCTATAATTACCAATGTTACCTATAATTATAATAATTTATAGTTCATAATATACACCTTTAATTTATAGTGAAGTAATTAATTGTATAATAAAACAATGCTAAACTATTAGTAATAATTTATGAGTTAGAGTATATGATTTTCACTACACAAAAAATCAAAATCATGATTTATTGAGTGATGTATTCATAAAATTTATAATACTACCTACACAATTTTAAATTTGTAAGAAAAAATATTTTACATGACTAGAATTTTTGAAAAATAACATTATAAATATATGTTTTTAGAATAAAGTAGAGCTATTTTATAATTTGTTATCAAAAGATTTAATTAAAAAAATATTAGAGAGTAATATAAAATAATTCTTAAGACCTCATCTAATAATTTAAGTTTTTGAATTGAAATGATTTTTTCACATGATATTAAAGTTTTGGTGACTAAGTAGTTACAAGTTCAAATCTCATCACCTCAATTCTAATTAATAAAATTAAACATAAGATAATATGTTCTTGAAATCTCATTTAACAATTTAAATAAAGCTGTTTTTGTCCTGCAATAAAAATAAAATGAGAATAAAAAAAAAAGTAAAGTGAAGTGAGAAAAATAGGGAAGTGATATCCGTAACCACTACCATTAACTTCTTTTTTACTCGAGAACCCTTACATCAAATAAAATCATTGCTTCTGTTTTCTCTTTCCTTCCAGAACACTCATCCAGTTTATACTGCCCAATCTGGAGAAATTATAAAAAAAATAAATCATAAATCCCACTCTCATGAAATTAACAAAAATTAAAAGAGAAGATGAATTTATTGTTCACTTCCTCTCATAGTCTTACTGAAGTTAGGTGTCTAAAGCACTGGCTGGGAAAAAAAAAGAGAAAAATATCCGAGCAATAAAAGCAAAACTTCAAATCATTTAGACATACCATCCAAATGATGACATAATAATGAAGCCAGGAATTACAATCAAGGTTTGGCAGCAGTTCATCTTTTCCTGTTCTAGTTTTCATGCCTGGACAAAAACAAAACAAAACAAAACACCCCTCGTAGCTAACCACAGCTTGACTCTTAATCAAATGCATGCACAATAATAGAGCCAAATATGCTTTTAAGCATTAATTAGTAGCCCCCCCCCCAAAAAAAAAAAGAAAAGAAAAGAAAAGAAAAAACACCATTAATGATTTATATACTATCAATGGTAACTGTTGCAATGATGGCCTGGTTGTACTGCTTGAGCAGAGTCATCCCCAATATTCACCACTCATCAGTACTGAATCAATCATCTATATCTTCTTGTTGTTAACAGCTTCTATAATGATTATGATGGGTTGCATTAGGTTGGTGAAGTCACTGCTTGTGATATGCGTTGGGTTGTTTAGCTTCTGTAAGCATTTGAACAACTTCTCTCATTGTTGGTCTCTCCACACTTTGTTCTTGAACACATAACATCGCCACAAAAAAGACTTGCATTGCTTCAATTAATGGAATATCTGTCAGCCCTTGATCCAGAATCTTCACCACCCCTTCTTTGCTTGACTTAGTCTGTGTCTTAGTCCATTGAACAATGTCTAGCCCTTCTTCTCCGAAATCCCCAACTGGCCTTCTGCCTGTGATTAACTCTAACAGTACCACTCCAAAGCTGTAGACATCACTCTTCTCATCCACCTTCAATGTGTATGCATATTCTGTTACAAGAAATTGCTTAGCCCTATAAGTTTCAAAGTGATAGTCCTAAAGAAAATGTGATAGAATAGAAATATTGTTTATTTATTTAAAAGAGGGTAACCATGCACTATTGTTTTGGTCAAGTTTAAATGGTGAATCTCTGTGACATGTACTGTTGTTTGATAAAGAAAAAGATGTAGTGTTCAACTCATCTCCCAAGGTAAAGTAACAACTTGTGTACGCTAAAAAAGAAAAGGCAGCTTGTGCTTTAATAACTGTGTTGTACACATATTTCATTTTTCTGGGGTTTAGGGAAAGTAAAGGTTAGATAGATCCCAATCAGGATCCTCAAGGAGGTATTGCTTGGATTTATGTGGATCTTGCTGTTGCTCCTATTTCTGGGTTTCGGTCAAAAAGGGCAGCTAGTGATTGGCATGAGTGAAGATTGGTTTATGGTTTCCAATACAAAAGCTCACAACCCCACTACTAATAGTGTGGATTAAAGCAAGAGGAAAAGTAAGAGGGAGAATTTTCCTTTGTGTTAGTGGAGCCTCTACCATTCTTGGACTCACATGGGACTCTGCTAGCTACTTCGGTCCAGGGAAGAAAACACTTGTTCTTATTGCAGATCTAAAACGAGATCAAACGAGAACAGACTCTACATATTTACTTGCCAGTCGAACACACATAATTAATGTTTTAAAAGAACAATAAAACCAGATTAACAGAGAACCCAATCATGACACCAAGTCAAAGGCAAATGCGAGAAATGCTTTACTTAGTGACTCAATGAAGAGTGTATGTCATGTCACCAAAGCCGATAGGTCTCAGGTTCTAGAGCCCAATTCATTTGGATGAATTTAAAATTACTGTATGTGATCTTCCATTCTCAAGTTATTTTAAAAACCATATGTAATGGGAGTACCTGGAGCAATATAGCCATAAGAGCCAGCAATTGCAGACATGCATTCTGAAGCTCCGGTGTCTTGCAAGAACTTGGCAAGCCCAAAATCTGCTACATGAGCCTCAAAATCTGAGCTGAGTAGAATGTTATTGGACTTGACGTCCCGGTGGATAATTAGAGGAGAACAGTCGTGGTGCAAGTAACAAAGGCCTTTCGCTGCTTCAATAGCAATTTTCAGCCTGGTATCCCACTTGAGAAAACCACCTCTCTTCCCATGCAGAACTTCACCTAGGCTTCCATTTGGCATGTACTCGTATACAAGTAAATTGGTCTCTTTATTCGAACAAAATGCCAACAACCTCACTATATTCCTGTGTCGAATTTGGCCTAATGTTTGTACTTCTGCAGATAGGCCATTATCATGAGACGATCCTCTGCTTATTCGCAACAACTTCTTGACTGCTACTGGTTCTCCATTTGGCATTAAACCTCTGTAGACTATGCCAGCTCCACCTCTCCCTATGATGTTGTTTTCCTTGACGCATTCCAATATGTTTTCGCATCCAAATTCCAGCTTCTGGAATGCTGTGAGCTTCCAGGAATTCGAATTTCTTCGTATCTTTCGGGTTTTGATGATTGCCAAAACAGCAAATACCAAAGAGCATCCTAGAAGTCCAAGAGCAAAAAGTAGCTTGAATTTTCCAGGGACCTGAGACGTGGAGCTATTTTGGTCGTGGAATTGTAATGGAGACGTAGATGAATAGTTGCAAGGGTTCAAGTAGGAGCCACAGAGTTGAGGGTTACCGGAAAATGATGTGGAGTTGAAGAATGAATATTGTCCAAATTCAGGTATGGAACCAGAGAAGTTGTTGTGAGAAAAGTCTGCCGAGGTTAGACTTTTCATGGACCCAATTTCCTTAGGAAGACTTTGGTTCAAATGGTTCCAGGATATATTAAGGTAATTTAATATGTGGATTTGTGTGATCTGAACTGGAATCGGGCCTGAGAGTTGGTTCTGACTCAAATCCAAGTAAGTTAAGGTACGACAATCGCCAATTTCAGGGGGGATATTCCCAGACAAGTTGTTCCTACTCATATCCAATGTAAAGACATTGTTCAACTGACCTATTTGAGATGGAATTTCCCCCGTGAATCGGTTTCCGCTGAGCAGAAGAATTTGCAAGTTGGAGAAATTTCCGATGGATGCAGGAAGTGGCCCAGATAAGCGATTATCTGCAAGATTCATCTGCGCAAGTTTAGATGGCGTCTTGCTTATTTGTTGTGGAACCTGGCCACTCAGATAATTGTTCTGCAGCTCCATCAGTGACAGTTCTGGCAAGTAAAGGAAACCACTCGGGATTGATCCAGTCAGATAGTTCTGCCCCAACCGAACTCTCCAGAGAGTGTCACAATGGCCAAGATCATCAGGCAGAGGACCGAACAGAAAGTTGATGCGCAGAATTAGTATCTGCAGCTTCCTTCCTAAGCAGAGAGATTTAGGGACTAATCCGGTAAGCTTATTGCTTGACAGGTCAAGTTCAGTTAACCTGCCATTTTCTCCCAGCTTTGCAGGAATGGCTCCTGTGAAGTTATTGTGCCAAAGCTTCAGGACTTCTAACTCAGGTAGCTCCGCAATGAAATAAGGGATCTCTCCATGTAACTTGTTAAGGAATAAGTTCAATAAGGTGAGTCGACGAAGCCCGGAAAACTCTAGTGGAATATCTCCCGTTAGGGCGTTGTTTGAGAGGTCAAGAGATATGACGCTGCTCAGGTTGCCCAGTTCAGGAGGGATAGGACCAGTGAGCTCATTCGTTTGCAAGAAGAGGGTGTCTAGCTTGCTGAGGCCGCCCAATTCTGGAGGTATCGGTCCACTTAAGCTACAGTTTGCAAGGTCTATATGAACCAGATTGATCAGCTTACCAAACTCAGGTGGGATTCCTCCATCAAACTCATTGTAATACCCCAGGTAGAGCTGCTCAAGACCTGTAAGATTACCAAGCTCACCAGGTATTAAACCACGCAAATCATTTCCCTTAAGTGACAGATAATTCAGCTGTTGCATACTTCCATAGCTTGGAGGGATAGTCCCCTGAAAGTAATTCCCGCCAAAATCCAAGTACTTCAGCTTGGCTAGTTGAGTGACACCTAATGGTAGTGTGCCATTGAAATTGTTGTTATAAACATCCAGCACTTGAAGTTCCTTCAACTGAGAAAACTCCCAAGCAAGCTCTCCACTGAACAGATTGTTGGATATGTTGAGGAACTGAAGCCTTATAAGCTTGTGAATTTCTCGTGGGAACTCATCAGAGAAGCTGTTTCCTTGGATCGAAAGATTGACAAGGCTTCGAAGCTCAGTGATCGCGGGTGAGAGAGTGCCCGAGATGTTTGAATTGGATATATCAAGAGCAACCACTGACCTGTTCATGTCGTCGCATTGGATGCCAGTCCAAGAGCACAGAAGTTGGTAGTTTGGCACATTCCAACTATCAAGTGAAGGATCATATGACTCAAGAGATTGTTTAAGAGAAACCAGGATTGAAGCTTGTCTTTTGAGGTAGGTATTATGCGAGGAAAGTGATTGACAGGAGTTGATCAGAAACAAAAGAAGTAGAGAAGAGAAGACGGCAAGCCTCGTGTTAGAAGCAGCCATGCTAGAAGTTTGAATGATTTAGAGAGAGAAAAACAATATTTAATGGGTTCTAGAGAACCCAGCATCCTATTTATCAAATGAAATAAAAACAGTCCATTTCATACAATCTGAACTGATGTCACACATGAATAAACACATCGAGATAAATGAAGAGGTGTTTGTGGGTGTGACAGAGTGAGAGGAAAGAGATGATCTGAAGGATCTGAAGAATCTAAAGGCAAAGCTGTAGCACATTAACAGCAGCATCCAAGGTCATCTTTTTCTTTGGCTCGGTATATTTTTTTGGTTCCATCTTTTGCTTTCTTCAAAAAAAAAAAAAAAAGAAGAAAGAAAGCAAAAGCAAATGTTCGCATAAAGATGTGGAGCAATCAGACCGTTTCATCAGCCATTATTTGAATCTTCCGTTATTACATATCTGCCCTTTCTTTTACTCTTCTTTGACACAACAGAAGAAATCTTAAAGCAACAAAAATATTATATAAAAAGAAAATGATCATCAGCACTTAATCTGTAAGTTGACTTCAAGCTGGATCAAGTAGCTAGACTACTAAATTAGATGGATTAATTAGATTCCTGTTTTTCCATGATCATTAGTGGATCCAGTGCCTCTAGCCCTTCCTTTCTCTTGATTCAATGTTCATAACTCGATCAATCTTTATCTCTCAAACCAATACACCAAACATCTTTGTTGATTGACTCAGCCCACACCCACAAATCTAGCTCTTGACCTTTGTTTTTATAATGTTTTCCATTCTTAGCATGAGTAGTCTTATCCCAACTGCAAACCAATGATCTGGTGTTGCTGTGTCAGCTATCTGCGCCTTGTTTATCACTCATGGCTTTCGTCACCCTGCAAAGATTTAAAAAAAAATGTAAAAAAAGAAATCGCATTGCACCAAGTTGACAAACTATTGATACTACTTATCAATAATGGGTAGGATGATCAATGATGCAGCATCTTCTTAGCTAGCTATAGCCTTTGCTGGTGCTGGTTTACTACGAGCACTTAAGTTTGATTTTAATGATCAGGGGCTGATTACGAACGAGCACAGCTAGCTTAATTAAGCGTAGGGGTGCTGATCCTGTTAGTGATTAGTGATTTTTATGTGCTTCTCTTTCCTTCCAGCACACCTAATTAAGATCTCATCAGTTTTGTACTCAATCACAAGCTTTGGATTGCAGATAATGTCTATATACAAACACAGAAACATGAACATTCAAGCTTGCTAGCCAATGCTGCTGACTTCGTTAATCATTGCTTGCAACACTGCATTCATACAAGGTAGCTTTGCTTTCCACTTTTCCTTGACAGGGGGCGCCTTGATTGTTTCTTTACAAGCAAGGGAAATGTTTGTACAGTCATGGATTCTCTATAATTATTACTTTTAGAACAACCCGTTACTTCGGACGCTGCTATGGGACACTTTGCTTATCCAATCACTGAACCAATCCATGCCCCCAAGTACAACGGCCTGGACTTTATTTTGCTATTGATTATTGTAACCAAAAAGACTTAATTAATTACAACATTTAGTCATTTTGACATTAGGGGTCCGGTATTTTTCCAAGTGATTTTAAAAATATTAAATTAGTTTTTTTTTCTAGAGTTTTATATTTTCATATCAAATAAAAAATCATTTTAAAAAAATATTTTCAGCTTCCCAAACATAACCTTAAAAGAAAAAAAAAACAGTGTGTTAAAGACTCCCAAGAATAACTTAATCAACTTAGCTCTCTTATAAAGTAATTTATTTTTTTGAAAAGAGATTTTTATGGAAAATGAATTCTTGAAAAGTAGATTTTTTTTAATGTTTGAAAGTTTTATAAAAATTGAGTTGAAAAATATTTTCTTCCGACATATGAAAAAGATTAAAAAAGTATGAGATTAAAAAAAAGACTTTCACTTTAAAAAATTATTTCAAATAAAAAAAATAGTAATTAAAAAAAATAATGATTAAATCTGACAGATTAAAAAGTTAAAGGAGATGAAATTAAAAAAAAATTAATTTTATAAATTGTTTTATATAAAAGAAATAACAATAAAAAAATAGAGATCAAATTTGACAAATAAAAAAATTGAAAATGATGAAATGAAAAAAAATATAATTTCATAAATTATTTTAAATAAAATCAAAAGAGATCAAAATAATAAAAATCAAATTTGATAGATAAAAAAAATTCAATTAAAAAATAATAAGAGAAAAATAAATAACCATAAAAAAATTAGATCCTAAGTTGATATAAAAATCAAATTCTAAGGGATGGAGTTGAAAAAAATTAATAAAAACAAGAATTCAAAATAAAATATATAGCAATTAAAGGATTGATAATCAAATTTGATATAATTAACAAATAACAAGATATTTTTTTTTATTTTTTTACAACTTTAAAAAGTATATTTCGTTAAAAATAAAAAAAATATATTTTTTTGAAATCCAAACCATTTTTGTACTGAAAATAATTTATAAAAATATTATTTTTCATGATACAAAGAGGCTTTAAGCATAAAGATAAATCTTTAAACTTGTTTCTTTCGAGGTGGATATATATATATATATATATATATATATATATATATATATATATATATATATATATATATATATATATATATAAAAGAAAACAGATAGAGGTCCTCTTTCGGATGTTATTTGCGTAGGAATAATAAGTAGTGGCCTAGGGGGCACTGCCCCTCCCCACTTTAGACCGCGACAGATAACAAAGTGAAAGCAACTTCATGGGTTGATTCTTTTTATATCATGTTGGGATTCATCACTCCTTTAGTCTCTCTCTCTCTCTCTCTCTCTCTAGTGGTGGACCTGCTGGAATCTGCCTGGTCAATCTGTTATTTGGACTGTTTCTAAAGCCAACATCGGCTTGACGAGGTACTGCTCAGTCTCATCTAGATTGGTTTCTCAGAGCACAACCACTTAATTATAGTCCTTGTCGTTTATCAACATTCCTTAAGTAGTCCTTAATAAATTTCGACGATATTGATGGTTAATATAAGAGAACAAGACAGGGCCACTGCCTAATCGAAAAAACCAATTGAAAGTCCTGCTTACAGAAGAAAGACACGAGCCGGAAGTCTTTTAGAATAAAGGGGAAAGGAGGCGGGCGATGCCAGAGCTCATGAATGGAATTCACCACGAGCGGAGAGTTTATCTAAACAGAACAGAATATATAGAAAGCAATTATAATATTGGGCCAGGAAGCTACCGAGATTAACAAAGCATTTGTACAGAAAGAGATTTTGATGATTTATATATATATATATAAAAGAAGATGAAGGAGCTGGAAAAATACGGGTCTGCTACAATCATTGAAGTTCCTGAACAAAGACCTTTTTTTTGAGCCCACATAGGGCTGCTTGTTTCCATCCCTCGATACATAGTGATGATGCTGGTTTCATCATCTTCCCACTCGCAGGTCCCTTTTAGGCCGGGGTTACTTGATTACACGAGACCATTTCTTCACGGGAAAAAGCCATAATTATGAACTCTCAGTATTGTTGTCACCCAGGAGAGGTCTTTAATTTTGCAGGAACAAATTTTAACTCTTCAATCTTTTTTCTTTTTCTTTTTAATTTCTGGTTGTGAGTTTGACACTCGATTGTAATGTAAGGGATGCTATTGAGACAAGCATGCAAACCATTCTCGAGTGTATTGATTATTGTATTTATTGTGGTTCCCAGGAATAGCAAGGCAGCTGCATCTCTAACTCTGTTTTATAATTTATATGATACTTTGTGTGGAATTGCATCACCTGACGGAAGCAAATCATATCTATCTTAAAGTTGCTTTTATCATCTCCTTGTCTCCATTGAGAAGCCAATGACCTGCATTCAAAGTAGGGGTGTTAAAGAAAACCCACTTGTAGTAGCCAGTTAAAGCTGGTTGATCTTCATAAACCTTAACATTATTGAAGGCTTAATTTTAGAACTCGTTAGATTAGTCAAGGCATACGTAAACTAGTCCGAACATCAATGTTAATAAAAAAAAATTTAATTGATATGGATATTACAAATAATAATGAGTTAAAAAAACATAATAATTAAATATCACGGGTTGGGTGGTAGGTCAAGATGTTTAAAACCCGCCTAACTCGACTCAGCCCGCTCGCTCAATAAATGTAACAAGAAAATGTAACCCTAAAGCATTTGATAAACAATTCTCAGGAAGCTGTGCAGTCTAGCAACATGCATTCTTATATATACATACATTGAGCTTGAGATGATATGCTTTAAGCATCACAGGCATCCTTATATTTACTACTAGTAAAAAGCATCTTTTTTATATAGTTTTTTCCTGAATCGCCTGCTACTTGCAAGCAGACATTAAGTTTTTCGGTTGTCCATGTAATTGGTCCAAACAAGTCTTTCTATAATGAAGAGACAGTTGGAGTGAAATTTATGTGATAACTCAGTCTCTGACCGTTCTTCGTGAACTGCAAGCTACTTGGACAGTCCACGGTGACTGATAGAGCAATAGGTGTTTCAATGGTTAAAGAGTAAATTGGTATGAAGATATTGTTTGTATGTTGAAAAATAATTGTTTTTTTAAAATAGATTTTTTTTTAGAAAGTAATTCTTGAAAAGGGAATTATTTTTTAATGTTCGGTGATATTATAGAAAATAAGTTGGAAAATACTTTACAGTATTTGTTTATATTATGGAAAATGAACTGAAAAATAACTTATTAATATTTTTTTTTTCAAGTTTATTAAAATAATGATGAACAAATCTTACAAGTTAAAAAATTGAATGTGAATGAAATTGAAAAAAAATCTAATTTTATAAATTATCCCAAATAAAATAAATAACAATTAAAATAATAGAGATCAAATTTAATAGATAAAAATTTTTAAAAATAATAAAATTTAAAAAATTACAATTTCATAAATTATTTCAAATAAAATAAATAGCATTCAAAAGAATGATAACCAAATCTAATAGATAAAAAATTTCAATTAAAAAATAATAAGAGAAAAGAAAATAATAATCATAAAAATAAAGATCAAAATTGATATAAAAATTAAATTAAATTAAATTTTAAGGGATGAAATTAAAAATATATATTAATTTATTATTAATATTTATTAATTTATTTTGAATGCATGAGATGTCAATATGTTATCTCCTTTTATTCCTTCCCTGAATACTTGTTGAAGAATGAACTATGCTGATATAGTGCTTAACTTAGATTGTAGCTGTGAAATTGGAACAAAAAGAACAAAAGATTTAAATACAAATAAAAGAGACTTTTCCTTTCTATTTAAATTTTAAAAGGAAAAAAGGCTTTTTTTATTGTTTTCAATTTTTTTTAGTGAGAAAATCCTAGAAAATTTGATTCTTGTCGATCATTTAATATAATAGGTATTTTAATGTTGAATTGAATTGTGGATGGTTCTATCATTGATTTTTTTTTATACCTAGTAGTCAATCTGATATTATATTAGCTTTTTTCTTTTAATTTTTAATTCATGATATAACTAAGATATCTTGTCAATTAATACTTCTTGCTTTACCGGTGTTATTGAATTGTATTTTTGAATGAAGAATTATTATGAGAATTATGAATGGTTGATTGTGGTGTAAAAATGAAATCAAGTTAATAAATTCATTGATTTTATGTTATGTTATCTAGCAGATGTTGTTAATATATTTTTATTTGATAATTATAAATGAAAAATCTTTAAAATCAAAATGTTTTATTTATTGATACCACTCCAATATCATCCAGTACTCGAACTTCATTGTCGAGTTGAATGTTTGGTTTGTGAGTGTGGTTGTGGTTGTTTTTTAAAGTATTTTTTATATAAAAACAAATCAAAATAAATTTTTTTAAGAAATTATTTTTGATATTAATATATTAAAATGATTAAAAAATATTAATTTAAAATAAAAAAAATTAAAAATTAAAATATTTTTAAAACATAAAAATAAACAGAAAAGCCGTAACTTATGGCCAAGAAAAGCAGGAGCTTTAGACACACGACACTCAACAAAACCATCTCGTGCCTATGCACCAGACTATTTACTCCCTCGTATCAACAGCCAATATTTACCTCATCTATCATATAATGCACCATGAACATATCTGCTTAGCTCCTGAAATATTTCAGTCCTGCTATTCCCAAATCTTCAATACCATCATAACGTCAACTGAAAACACTGAGGGGCGGAGAAACCAAGCCTGCCCAGAAAGCGCACAAAGCAAAGTAGTGCACCGCTGCTCACCCTTTGATCGATTTCCTTTTCTCCAACATCTTACAAAGAAACCAGCCCTCTTAAAAGAATGCCTTAAAAATAACTAAACTGAAACTGATTGGTTAGAACTGGTTTTAGTTGGGTTTCAGTTTTTAAAAAAAAACAATTTTGATTTCATTGATTTTGAAAGGAAAAACTAAACTGAATCGAAAATGATTAGCCTTACTAGACAGAGTAATGAAGTGGGTTGACGGTCTTTCCAGATCCCATCATTCCATGTTAACCCCGAGGGGCAAAAAGAAAGAAAGAAATAATACCTGTTTAGGGCTCATACGATTTCTTCGTCCAGGGTAGAAACTGGACTGGGCCCAAAGCTCGGTGGGTAAATTTCAATTTGCCCATAAAAAAAAAGAACCTGGGAAAATCTCTGGACAGTTCAAATAAATAAGGAAATGAAATAATCCCAAATTACAAGACAATTAGCAAAATCTTTCCAAACCATTTTTTACCAATAATCGTTCATTCATATAACTTATCCCAAACCCTTGTGGGATTTTACTTGGTATTCATTTCCTTATTAATAATCTATTAATCAGGTACTTAATTTTCGTGTCACTTTTGAATCCTATTATTCCTTGGATTCTTTTCATTAATCTATGGCTTAGATCCTTTTGTTCTAGTTTTTTGCGCTCGAAGTATTCGTCAGAAATGCTCAGTGCTTACATTGCTTAATGCGTTAACAGGGCAATGAAGCAATCGAAGGATCCATTCGAGGCAGCGTATGTGGAGCAAGAAGAATCGCCACCAGAATCCCCAGTTGCCCAAGATGATTATGACACTCAAGCTTCTAACGCTGCTGCTGCTGCTGCTGATGATTCTCAGGGTGCTGTCGTTGGTCAAGATGATGATGACCTTGGCGGTGGAGGCCGCAATGATTTTGCCCATTCCTCTGACCACCCATCTGCTTCGAGGCCTATGTTGGGCTCTGCAAGAAGTAAGGCAAAGAATAAAGACGATGATGAAGAGGAGGAGGAAGATAACATGGATGTTGAGCTTTCGAAGTTGGCTTCTACTGCTGACCCTGATAAAATGGCAAAGATGCAGTAAGTTTTCAGATTCATAATTCCTTTATTTTATCCTTCTTGTTATTGTGATTTGTTATGTATTTGATTGTGATTATGGGTACATTAACTTGTAAATAAAGAATGGTGTTTAGGAACTTTCTGCTATATATGTTTGTCGTAATGATTTATCGCTTAAGGCTGTATTTGAAGGCACTCTTTTAAGAGGGCTGGTGTCTTTGTAAGATGTTGGAGATATGGAAATCGATCAAAGGGTGAGCAGGGGTGCACTACTTTGCTTTTTGCACTTTCTGGGCAGGCTTGTTTTTCCCCCCTTCATTGTTATCAGTTGATGTTATGATGGTATTGAAGATTTGGGAATAGCAGGACTGAAATATTTCAGGAGCTAAGCAGTTATGTTCATAGTGCATTACATGGTAGAAGAGGTATATATTGGCTTTTGATACGAGGGGGTAAATAGTCTGGTGCATAGGCACAAGATGGTTTTGTTGAGTGTCGAGTGTCTAAAGTTCCTGCTTTTCTTGGCCATCAGTTCCAGTTAGACTCAGATTGCCTATAATTTTTTATTTTTACATATTTTAGCTTCAGCTCCTGTGCATGCTTATTGCAAAGAGTATCATGCGCAAACAATAGCCTCATCCATTAGACCTTCAGGCCTTAAATATTTTTACAATTCTCTCTGTAAGAAAGGTTAGAATGTAAAGCTTGGGATTAGAAAAGGTTCATTTCTGCATGACATGATAGCCAGTTGCAATAATTGCCTCTGTTACTTCTCTGAATGCTTTTTCCCAGATGACATGGTTAGTAGGTAATTTCATTTTTTTGTCTTTTAACTGTTCTATGAAGAAATTTGAGGTAATTAACTGCTTTCGTTGAGATTTTTACTGCAACTACGATCTTAGATACATTATTGAATTCCTGATTCTTGTGCCTTTTGTAAGATGCTCAATCATGTTTGGTTGCTTACAACTGAGAGTGATATTCTATTTAGATACAAGAACTTGTTTAAGTTGTTTCAACTCGATAATGATACAGTTATTTAAGAATGTTAATGATTGATTTTGGAGGATCTGATGATATTCGCCCAACATTTTCCTCAGATTGCTAGCACATTATAATTTTATTTCCTTACATTGCATGAGATAGTAGGATGAGCAGGGGACCTAGTTCAAATCCTATGGTTTATGTGTTGCTATGGTAATTGCACCTATTATAAAGGTAGGGATCCTAGTTCAAATGCTATTATCATAAAAAGAAATTTAATAGAACAGAATGACAAGAGAAAAGTGAAACATCAGTTTGAAGTGATGTTCTGGAAACAACATCTGAAAAGCAAAATAGAATGTTTGATAGAAAGCCTAATTATTATTCGTTCATGATATTCTGCTCAAAAAGGAAAGAATTTGGTGTTGCTAACAGTCAGGCCTTTATTCAAATGGATGATATAAAATATCAGGAGGTACACTTTTTTAAATTGCAAAAATTTGCTTTTAAAGCTATTGGCTGTTTCCTTTCCACAGGTTGTTATTTCATGAAAATTACAAATGATGGTTAGATATCTGGGACATAATAAGAAATTAATTTTGTTTATTGAGTGCTAGGAAGAACGAAAACAACTATTTCAAATGCTTTGTATCATTAATTGGATGAATACTATAGCCACCTTCTTCTATTTTTATCTTCCTCGTCTAATCATTTATAGAAGGAGGCTTTTCTTTGAGCTATTTCCCTTTGTTTCTTTATTCAGGACTATTTTAGCTCAGTTTACTGAAGAACAGATGAGTAGGTATGAATCATTCCGCAGATCTGCACTGCAGAAGACTAACATGAAAAGGGTATGCTTTCCTATTGCTTGCATCTTCCTTCTTTTCTCATACTATATCTTTCTTTTTTTGTCTCGTCCTTGAAATTTATTTTTTGGGGGCACATGGTGGTCTTTTATTCCCCCCTGCCTCCTGTGGGTTGATACATGCAAGATGAATATTTTTCTCTGTTGTGGGGAACAAGTTGCCAGAAATCCTTTGGGCTTATACAGTAGTTGCTACATTTGTTAATTACTTCCACTCAACCTTCTTGAAATGCCTCATTAAGTTTTGCACAAGTTGGTTTTGCTATTTTTGGCAATTACTTCCAGGCAGCCTTCTTGCGATGCATCATTCATGTCACTAATTTGTGCACAGGTTGATTCATTTATTTATTGATGCGAACCTGAACTCTTTACTTTTCTCTCATGGCATGAATGCAGTTGTTAGTGAGCATCACTGGATCCCAGAAAATTTCTTTACCAATGACGATTGTAGTTTGCGGTATAGCAAAAATGTTTGTTGGTGAACTTGTTGAAACAGGTGTGCATATATTTCCTACTTGTCATTGTTTTCTTTAAATTTCATTTGCAGAATAGAAATGCGTGTTACTTTTAAATGTAAGAAATGAAGAAGTAACAGTGGTGTTTCTGTGGCCATCATACAAGTTACATGATGACAGACCGGTGGCAAACACTTTGATGTTACCTACTTTTAAGAACTGCATGATGTTATGCATGACTATGCTGGAAAAAAGTTTGTATATTGATATCTGAATAACTCTTCCTCGAATGTGTTTCTTTTATATGGTTTACAGCCAGAATTGTAATGACGGAGAGGAAGGAATCTGGGCCTATCAGGCCTTGCCACATAAGAGAAGCATATAGAAGACTAAAGCTTGAAGGCAAAGTACCGAAGAGATCAGTACCAAGGCTCTTTCGGTAAATGGAACCCAGGTGCATATTTGGTGGTTGCATGCTCAGTTTTCTGGAATTGAACTGTTAACACATTTCTAATCTGCATGTTAATCTTGTTTTTTGCATTCGCCTTCATTGTACCTAGTCTAGAAAGTTAAATTTAGAAAACCTAGTTTGCCAATTTGGATGTCACAAACTGGTCACAATGCGATGCTTATGATTCAAAGGGCAGAATTTGTACTATTGTAGTTAGGAATTAGAAATGCTTTCGGTGGCTCATGGATTTTCCTTTGTAAACAGAAATAACAGCAAGGGCCTGATCATGCTGGTTTATGCTGAGACAAAAAAAAAAGTTAGAATTTTGCCCTGTTTGGAAATGCCTTTGGGGGTGATTTTTTCCGCTATAAAAATGTTTGGATATCATAATTATTATGTGGGTTCCATGTCAAAATGATGTAAAATTTATGCATGTTTGGTAGTGTGTTTGTCTTAAAAAATGATTGATTTAATATTTTTTTAGTGTTTTTTGATGATTTTGATGTTCTGATATCAAAAATAAATACAAAAAAAATTATTTTGATGTATTTTTAAATAAAAACATTTTGAAAAGCAAATAATTCTAGAAAGAAACTTAACCAAGAATGAGTGAATATTTGCAAATCTTATTATCAATTACAAAAATACCATCTAGCACTTGCAATTTGCTTATGCATAAAATTTTTCTGTCGTTTCTTCCTTCTTTTTTCCAAAACTAGCAGTTGATGCATTTTTACTATTCACAAATGCATATTATTTAAGATTACGGTTTCTTTAATTTTTGTATGGTTGAGATTTTGAATTTATAATGTAACGACAACAAAAGAAAATAAAGACATTCCTTGATCATTGGATTTAATTTTAAAAATTGGTAAAAAAAAAAAAGCTTTGTATTTTAAATTATATACAATTTCACAGGTAATAGTTTTGTAGTATTGTTATATTGGTTATTCATTAATGAAAAAATAAATAAAATCAAGACATCCTTTTGTGTCATTTTCTTAATATTTTTGAAATAGCCTTTTGTTCATTAACGAATAATTATCCTAACTCTTTTTTTCCCTGTAAAATGCATTTCTAAAAACCTTTCACATCTCAATTTTAAAAGTCAATAACAATACAAGAGTGACGCTGAATAAGCGGAATAATAAATAATAAAATTAAAGCAAGAAAAAAAAAGATTTTTTTAAAGAAGAAGCTGAGAAGATAAAATAAAGAAAGAAAATAAAAGGGATTAGAGATATATAAAATTTGTGAATTTTCATTAATCATCAAAAGTTATTTAATATTTAGAAAAGTGGGATATAAATATTAAAATCCTAACTAGAACAAGCGTTTGGGTTTATAGCCAACTAAATAAAATACATAATAATAATTAAATCAAATCCAACAAATAAAACTAAATTAATAAATCTTAATTAAAAATTCATATAAATTAAACTCAAAACATAAGTTAAAGCCCAATTTCTCAATTATTTAGACTATTCTCCATCATCTATGATCATTCAAGTGCATAAATAATATTTTGGGTTCGGCATCCCATCAAAAAAGCACGCGAAGAAGGGGCTAGACCAAAAGTCAAGGGGTTGGGAGAAAAGAGTGGGAATAAACCCTTTTACATTGTCAAGGTTTGGAAAATCAAATCATCTTCTTTTCTTGAAATTGAGCCGAAGTCGCTCAAAATTCTAAAACTAAATGATTAAGCCTTTTATTACTGACCATATGAATTGTGTTTTGTTTTGTTTTGTCCCATTGATTTCACTTTTCAGGTCACCTGATTCAAGTTCATAGAGCTGTGAATCCTGCCATGAACCCTGTCAACCAAAGGCCTGGTGACTTCTCCCCCTTTCCAGGATGCACCTTGATCTGCTGCTTATACTGTATTTCTCTTCCTCAAAATTAGAATTGGCATTAGATGCCTTCTCTGACACCGTAGTGAATCAGCCATGAGCCTTGATTTGGTTTTCACTTCAAACAAACATGTTGTGCTAACAAAAGGAGTTTTTCTTCCATGACTCTGGTCAAAATTAATTTATTTTCTGTAAAATGAGTGTTGGATCCTTTTTCCTATCAAGGGTGTGCTTGCTTGGGTGTGTGGCAGATGTTATTTTCAGGAAACATTATTTGGAGTTTTCTAAAGCAAGCAGAAGATTGCTTTGAGGAAACATGATCCTGCTTTAGTTTTATGTTTGATCATGTAAACACAGCATGGAATATGAAGCAGCTTTGTTCTTCCAACATGAGTGAATCTGTGTTTGCCATTGAGAAATCCGAATGATGCATGCCAAGATCGTACTTTTGCAATCATTTTTAAAGTGGAACTGCCAATCCTCGCATGTATTAAGGAAGGATCACATCAGAATCCGCAAGCCATTTTAGAGGAAGAGACCCTCTAATGCCAAGTCCCACGTTGTTTTGTTTTCCTTGCCACTCTGTTCTCTAAGAAGAACATTGGATGACAACATATCACGGTCGATTTCTCAAGATAATTCGACAAGGGTAATGCTAGAAACGGCAATGGATCGAGGTGTGCTGATCTCATCTTTAATATTTAATATTTAAATATTTGTCAATAGTCCTATCTCCGCCTCCAATTTGATCAAATAAGGTGGGATAAAGAACTCTCTCCATTGAATACTCGATCGGATCCAGGTATTTCTTAAAATATTTTTGTAAGAATAAAATTTTAAGTCTAGAAAATAAATTACTCTTCCTCCATGAATCATAATAGAGTCTAAATCTTAAATCCGTGCATAAAATTATAAAAAAATCTTCATGTATTATAAAATAAAAACTTACGTGTTATATTAAAAAAATTAAATAGTTTAAAAAAACTATATAAAAAAAGAGAAGAGTTGAGGGCAAAATGGGTGACTTCACTTAACCCTTATTTAACAGGAAAACCTTGACAAGGTATTGTAAACTCAGCCGAAAGTTGAGTAAGGGCTGAGTTCAGAGTTGGGCCTAAAGTACAAGAAACCCTAGTAGTTGGCGCAAACTGCATATAGTTCAATAAAGAATAGTATTATTGAATGAATGAAATGGCCTTGGATCCCAAGAGGCAGCAAACAGAACAATAATAATAAAAAAAAAACAGAACATAGGGAACAAACCCAAATAAAAAAGAAGAAGAAGAAGAAGAAGAAGAAAAAAACCCTCCTACCCCCCTCCTCACATACGCCACTGTGGTAGTGTGTAGGAGGAGTGACTACTCTCTCAAGTATTTATATACTTTCCATTGTGTATTATCATATATTTTTAACTCCACATATATGCACTTCTTTGCTTGTCTGCTTGCCTGCCCTTCCTCGGCTTCCTCTCGCCCTCTCTCCCTGTTTTTTTCCCTTCATGTCCTTCGCCTCCTCTCTATCTATCTTTCTCTCTGTTTCTCTTTGAGTTCCCATGTCTTGCTGGATGGGATGGTGAGAAAGCCATTGTTGATGAAACTATTGACTGACAAGATAACATCCCTTTAAAAGAAAAACCAAGGATCCCACCTTTTAACTCTTTAAGGTTCTACATAGTTGTACCAACAAGTGTTTTTGCTTGGTTATAATGATGAGGTCCGTGTTCTTTGCTGCCTCAACAAATATTGTCTGTTTTTGTTTCTTTTTTCTCCTCCATCTTTATAACTCATCCATCTTCTTCTGTTTTTCATCATCTGGATATTGTTCAAATCTGAATTTCGCTTTGAGTGTTGATCTTTCAGCTTTCTTTTTTGTTTTGTTTTATCGACTTTTGAATAGATGGATTGGTTGTTGGATCCGGGTACAACTGTTCCTGCTATTGTTGTTTGTTGGTGATGGTCATGATGAGAAGGAGGAGACATGAACATGGGTTTTGCTTGCTTTTGTTCGTTTTTTATTTGTGTCTTTTAAAGATGAGATTTTGTTCGCAGATTGCATATTTCTTTGTGAAAAGCAACTACAAGCATTCAGTGTTTCAAAGACAAGTTCTTTATCAAACTACATGATATGATGAATAATCAACTGTCCCTCAAGAGTGAGATTAACACTCTTTTCAACGACTTGGATTATCTATAAGATCCAGATAATATATGGGGACTGATATTGATCAATTTGCGTTTCGATCAACAACCATTGTCAAATTTCAATTGCTGCTGTGGACAATACAAAGATTCAAAATCTCTGTTGTTAAATCAAAGATGACTTTTTTGGTCTCAAACTTCTGATGCTCATTCTTGGATTAGGCAGGCCTTATCCTTTCAAATTCCATATTGTAATGCTCATTTCTTGCTGGACTGCAGTCGAAGACCTGTTTCAACCTCCTCCTTTCTACAGACTGCCAAAAAAAAAAAAAAAACTTCATTTATCATCAACTTCAGAGCTCCACCGTTCTTTGTTTCTCTGGTTTTTCCTTTGTGATTCCACTCCGAATATTGCTAGAGTAAAATGAGCTGTTTTGATTACTGCAATTTCTATTTCCAAAGCTTTTCACTCACTGATCTATGGCTGATTGTTTTCAAATATCTGGGTTGTGTTTGAATGAATGCATGGATTATTTGATGTGGTAGCTAAAAGATCAAACACGAAAATATTATGTTTTAATCTTGGTTTATACATCGAATGCTGTGAAAAAGATTACATTTTTCTCTTTTTAATGGTATGATCTCTGGACTTCAAAGTTCACTGTATGTTTGTGATGATTTTTTTGAATCCTTATGCATTGGCTTGTGGATCATCTCTCTGTTATCTATTGATTATGAATGACTGCTGTAATGTGTACAGGTATCAGAGAGTAAGCCCAGATTGTGTTCCTTTAAGCAATGGCAAAAAACCCAATGGAGTTGAGAATGGAAGGTCAATCCCAAATGGATTCAGTTCCACAAGTACTAATTTTGAAACTAAAGGTTTCAGATTTAGATCCCCATCGAGAAACCAAGACCACCACAATAACAGTACAACCAGTCCTCCACATTCAGATAACAGCCACAATCACACACAAAGACATGGCACCAGTCCAAGTCCTAGCCCAAGCCGTGTTGGCAACGGTGACGTGCTGTTGCAATGGGGACAAAAGAAGAGAGCTAGAGTTTCAAGGTCTGAGATCAGGGCCTTTCCTGATGAATCGTCGTCTTCTGGTAAAGCTAGACAACCCATCAACAAGATTCCTAGGAGAGTTGATAATAAGCTCTCTCCATCGTCCATGCCACCACCGCCTCCACCACCATCATCCCAACAACAATCTACCAGTACTAATACCAGAGGTGGAAACTTAAAGAAAGAAAATTCTGGGATTCTTTCTCACAGGTATTTTTTTTTCTTGGTGTTTTCATGACTTTTAAGCTGGTTGGGTATTTGTTAAATTATGAATTTATTTCTTAAGATTATGTGCTAGATATTGTTGATGCTTGAAAACCTGCCCTGTATGTATTTTTGGTATAAATTCCCTGGATTTACTTGGATGGTATAATTTGGTGGATCTTCTCTTTATTTTATTTATTTATTTTGAGGTTGTTGCTTTATATGGAAAGCATTTCAAAGTTTTGGGATCTAAACGTATGCTGTTATTAGCTTCTCTATTCATTGATTCCAGTTGTTGAAGAGCAGCTTCTTTTTAAAGTGGTTAACCTTTCTACCCCTTGAAGGATGAGAGAAGAATATATGAAATATATCAATCTCTCATCTTTCTTAACCTATTTATTGGCTTGATTGGTATCCAAGAAGTCCATTTCCATTTCTAGCCACCTCTGCCTACCCTGTTTTTGCATTGTTTTTGGTTTATCTTGCTTAACATTTGTGCTTGCTGTTTTGATGGGGTCAAGGTATCACTCGTCCACTAGGTGCCTTTTTTTTTTCCTGCCCCTTGCTCAGGTCATGACCCTTATGTCCTCTTTTGAGACTTTTCCCCCATTTGAAATTTCCTTTTTTCTAAAAAACTTAATTAATTCGTTACTCTTTATTGGTATTTGTGATATTTGTGAAATGTGTTTCTCTATCTTCTTTTTTTTCGTTCTTAGAACACAGTTATGTAGTGATAGTGTTTCTATTGATGACTAATAAGGTTATATGCTTTTCTTTTCTTTTTCTTATTTTAGGTGGGTATTAAATTCTATGCCCTCCCCTTTTCTGCCGTTGATTCATATTCTCTTCAAGTCTAGAAAAAAACCCACTTTTGTTTGTTTGTTTGTTTGTATCTCAGAACCAAACCAAAGCATTTCTCATCAGCAAGTTTGCATCTCTTTCTTCTTTTTTTCTTTTGTGGCCATGACCAGGAATTTAGAAAAGCGATCGGGTGCTGGTAATGGGTCCCCATCAAGAAATAGTGGTGGCAGTGGCAAGGTTGTTTCTAGATCTACTGCAGGAAAGAGATCTCCTCCAACACCAGAAAATATTGATAGAAAGATGCCTAGCTCTAGGTCAGCAGCAAAAGATGAGAAATCAAATGGATCCATAGTAGTAGCCGATCATCAAACGAGGCAAGTTGATTCCACTCGGGCTCAATCAGAAAAGGAAGCCGGGGCTACAAATAGTAACCCTGCCTCAGTACCAGTAGTAGCTAGCGGAGGAGAAAAGGTGAATAACAATGAAGTCATTGAGTGGCCAAGAATTTATATTGCTCTGTCAAGGAAGGAAAAGGAAGATGATTTCTTTGCAATGAAAGGCACAAAACTGCCCCAAAGACCCAAAAAAAGGGCCAAGAACATTGATAAAGCACTTCAGGTAATCACAAACTTGCCTATCTTCTTTAAAATTATTGATATTGCTTGTAAGAATGATTGAAAAAAAAGTGGTTTTTATATTTTGTGTATTTGGGCAGTATTGTTTTCCAGGGATGTGGCTCTCTGACTTGACAAAGAGTAGGTACGAGGTTAGAGAGAAGAAATGTGTGAAGAAGGTAATAGTCTTTCTGCTTCATACATCTTTTCTTGTGAACTGATTATGCTATTTGAACTTGTGTTAATGTGCCTCTTTTTTTCTTTTCTTCTTTTTTTTTTTTTCGCTTACCTACCTCCATGTCTCCATCCCTTGGAATCACTGGCACATATACGCTGTTGTCATCGAGCATTGGTCTATCATTTACTTGTGTTAAGCATGTTACACACGAGGTCCAACTTTTTGTACACGTGTGAGCCTAATCCATGTCTCCCAACAACTCAAGGGTTCTTCAACTCTTCACCTAATGAACTCATCCATGGAAGGTTTATCTTCTTGCACAGTAAAGTGAATTGTCTGCGGAACCAGAATAATAAATAAATCAAGTCTCTGGTATGGATGCTGCATGACATGACCTCTTCTTGAAACATGACATTATTATTATTATTTATACGGAGCATATTAGGATGGGCGGTGGGATGGTGGCCTGGAGGCCTGAATAGATGGGAGGAAAGCTTTTATGTTATTCCATTAAGCATATAATATTATGCTTGTTTGTGATGGTTGGTTTGTGTTCCTTTTCACATGCAGCAAAAACGAAGAGGGTTGAAGGGGATGGAGAGCATGGACAGTGATTCCGAGTAGTGGGCAGTAAATACTTTTCTAATCACGAGAGAGAGAGAGAGAGAGATAGAGAGAGATGGAGAAGCTAAGCAGAAGCCCCTTTCAGTCTGTCAACGCTGATGTTTTTTCTTTTTTATTATCATTATTATTATTATTATTATTAATGCATAGTGGGTAGGGTCCACCCACTCTAATTTGAAGTTTTACCTGCCCAGCTGGTGATGACATCACTAGCAGAGAGGAAAGCGGGGAGGCTTAAATCTTAATGTGGTAGGGCTCTTGTGGTGGGTCAAATGCCATGATCCATCCAGCAGCAACAGATGGATAGAGGCATGAAGCCAGTGACAGCATATCCATAGCCATAGCTGAATGGTTTCACGAGATGGGTTGGTCCAGCTAGCGAACTCACAAGCTTATGGAAGACAGGAGGAGGATCTTCTCGTTTTTTGTTTTAGGGTCAAAAGTTTTGATTTTAAATTCTTTGGTTCATACTCCTGTACAAAACTGCTCCTGCATTTTTCCCAACGTCAATTTCAAAGCAGTTTTTAGGTTTTCTTTTCTGTCTTCTTTTTAACTTGACGACGAATTAAGCTCTTTTTAGTGAATCCCTTGGCAGCTAATTGGATAGGAGAAAAGGAAAAGTCATTATTGATCTTCATAAAATGCAGAATACACTTAGAGGAAGGTTACATGACATCTTCGCATGCCTGTTACCAAAAAGGAATCTGCCACCCTTGATGTGTTAGGACAAAAAGGTGGCTTCCAGGAATTTTCCTCCCTTCTTCAGATTGATCGCTTCTTGCAAATATAAAGAAGTTTCTTACACTAGGTAAAGATGACAAGGCTCTCCGAATCTGCTGTCAGTGGAGCCACAGGAGAAGGAAAGAAAAACACTAGCAACATTAACATTCAGATACCCATGGTTCTAGCAGACCAAACGCATTAGCGAATGATTCTGCTGAAACTCAAGTGTGCAGAACTCGTTACATAAATCAAATGCACCAAATCTTCAAAGCAAGCAAACTAGATATCACACATTAATTAATTAATAATAATAATAATAATAATAATAATAATGTTATCCTAATGTTCAAATCAGGAATTACTATTCAGGGATTGGAAGAGAGTCTTCAAGAACTCCAGCCGCTGCCATCGCAACCGAAAAGACATCCTTCCATTTCTTGATTCTAGCTAGAACCAAGTCAATTGCAACTTTGTTTGCAGACAAATCTGTTTCCCAAGCAAAAGCTTTATCATAAGCGTTATGCATATCAAAGGTTGCCGTCCGACCTTCCAGCCCGTCGAGGTTCAGGAACATAAACCCCTCTTTGAAATTGGATATACAATTCTTAAGGACCAGCTTAAATGCAAGGTTTGTGTCCTTGCTGTTGGCCAAGTTATTAAAGAATTGACTGTATCGTTCGATTCTTCTCTTGATAGTTGTATGGCATTCTCCGCCATGGCCATCAAATCATAGCGAAACAATGCTCGTGGGCGGGACAACAGAACCTGCAGGCATACTTCAATGTTCTCGGTTTGCTAGCAAATCTGAGCCATGATTTTCAGACTTTTGGCTCGAGACATGGCCTCGGTCTGAGAAGGAAAATGCAAGAAGAGGCATAAGAAAACGGCAGCAAAAATCAAAACTCGATTCCTGAAGGAACCCATTGTTGAAAACTGAAAAAAGATTAAATCTTGTGCTGATGACGTATAGTTGCATCCTATCGTATCTCGTTGCTAGCTTGTGGAGTCTTAAATAGAAGAGAAACAGGCCTGATTTTAGAAAAAGTCAGCTACAAGCTTTGTTAGTGCAACAAGATATACATTGTACAAGACAGTTTACAAGGACTTGATTTTTTATTTTTTTTTGGAACTGTGATGTGATGGAAGAAAATGCCACACCACAAACCTAGCTGATTTTATGGTAAGACAGCATCATCCTATCCACAACACACTTCGTACCCAGAATAACTGTTATGTAGAGCGATTCTCGAACACTCATGCATCAGATACCATACCGAAACTAAAAATCTAGGCTAGGTAATTGTTATAAACAGGGGGGGGGGGGATTCCAAATATAGCAAATGCTCGATCATTTCTTATGAAATTTATCCGACTCTCAAGCCTTCACGTCCCAAAATTAGCTTTCTCGTCAACATGCACACACAGAAAGAAGAGGAGTTTTGTGGGGGCCCCCCCCCCCCCCCCTCTCAAAATACACCCAACGGTAAAGAGAAGAACTTGAACTTGCTGGATTCAATCTAAAAGTATGAGATTATTACGAAGAAAGGATTCATAGTTTTCCTGCTATTGTGTGCACAGCATCCACTGTTCAAACCTTCAGAAACACCGAAAAATCCATCTCCATGTCAGCACTACTAACAGCATGGTTCTCTTAATATAGTCAAAAGAATGAGAAACTTCATTAACCTGAAGGCCCCAATATGGGAGCAGTCAAGTGACAACAGATTGCATAGCTGTAGAGGATGATTTGAAGCTCATTACAACAATAGCAACAAATTTGTCTTGACTTCCTTAGCTATCTAATCGGCTACACTGTTGGCCCTTCTATTAATTTTCATCCATGGACATTTATTTATCTGGTGTTCTTACATCTACCATGTGGTATACTGCATACTTTTCACCAAAAGAAAAGAAAAACCGATGAGCATATGGAAGTGGATGCGGAAATTGATTCAAGAGTTTGCTTATTATTTTTGCTTTTCCTTCCTTCATTTTTTTTACTTATACTTTCGTGATTGAGAAAGGAAAAAAAAATATTATGAGGGTATTTGAAAATATAATAATAGTTGGTTTTTCAAGTGTTTTTTTTTTGGAAATATATATATATATATAAATGTATTTTTTTATTTTTTAAAATAAAAAAAATAATATCAATACATAAAAAAATCCAAAAATATATAAAAAAAATTAATTTAAAAAACAATAATTTTTTTGAAAACACTGTTTAATCCTGGAGCCTCCTAGATCTGTTGAAGCCAAGTGCATACCTGGCAAGCACTTGTCTTCGACGCGTGTATATTGAAGCAAAATTCTAACACCATCACTATTCCATATAAATCCTATCAACAGATTGAAGGAAATACTGAAGCAAAAGGCTTGAACAAAATTATGTTTTCAGAGAAAAATAAACTCCCTAAAACAGGTTGAAAAAATATTGATATAATAAAATAGGATCTTTCTGGTTAACAGAGAGCCAACAAAGACCAGAAGTGTACACACATTGGCAACTAAACGCGGTGCTTTTATCTCCTCTTCATTTTTCTTCTAGTTTTTCCCCTTCCTAGAGAAAGATAAAACACTTGTAACAGCCTCCCTTGAATTGATCCTGGCAAGTTCTTTGATAAGCATCATCGTATCTTCGACGGGAGCCACAAGAATTCCACATTTACGAAATTGAATTAGCTCGAGCTTCACTGAGGCTCTACAATTGAGTATAGATATTACAAAGAATATGTTAACATTATCAACTTCTTTAAAGCATCAAGGAGGTGTAATATTATGACATACCAGCCGTTTAAAAGATCTGCTATTCGGTGATTTCTTTTTCTCCTCTCCACCTGGTTTTGCACGATCCAAAGCCTGTGATGCAACATGAGTTATTCTATATAAGCCCTTTACTATGAGGAAGAGCACAAAAGCTTCTTTCTTCTTTTTTTTTTTGTCTATATCACTGATTAGCAAAAAGCCAAAAACCATGCAAGTAAATTTGTGGGCCCTAATTATCTGAACCTATCCCCATAATCCTTGGATAACTACATGAGAATATCCAAGAGGGCAATTCCAGTAAAGACTCACTGTAAAGCAAAGGTTTAGACTCTGATTCTTTAGTCATTTAGGCAACAGTTTCAGGAATTGCCAACAATAATTGCAAGTTTTAGCCTTCCACTTAATTGACACCATTGTTGTGGCTTTATCTAAGTTGCCAGTAGGGTTATGTGTTCCTATCACTGTCACCGTTGTTGTGGCTTTATCTGAGTTGCCAGTATGGTTATGTGTTCCTATCACTGTCACCAACCGAACAGCCATATTTCGACTAGGGCATTAATTTTGGATTTTATGAGTTATGATCATTCGTAGAGCATATAGACTTAGAGGGATCAACAAACTGCATCAAGTACAACACCTGCGAGGTCCAGGACCTAGGCCAGTGAGTTGCTAGGCTTCACTTGGGAAAAACAAAAGAACAATGCAATGACTCTGTTTCCCAGCATCAACTGTAGACCTCTTCTAGCCTTGCCTTGATGCTTTATTGCAGCTTAACAAACCTAAACTTTCTTTTTTTGGGTTAAAATGGAGGCCCTAAGAAGTAGCCATCCCCTATCCAGCTCTATCCCTAAATCCCAATCCACCCTTCCCAGGGTTTGGACAATCCTAAACTTAACATGCGAGGGCTGACACTGCACAGCCTGCAAGCAAGTAGCAACATGGTTGCTTAAGATCAAATGCACAGCAAAGCTAAGAAAAACTGCTCTAAATTTATTTGGTTGTGAAAAAACCATTTGCCTTGTCAGATCTAAATTTCTTCAGACTACTTCTCAGAAAATCTCTCTCTGCCAAGGCAGGCTACACAGAAAATGAGCAGGCAGAGTTGACTGCAAAAGATGAAGATTTTACCTGAATAAGAGACTCTACACGTCTTCGCATGCGAGTATGCATAAAACCCTCCGAGCACTGTTGATGAATTTGCATGGAATAATTATATATTTAAGTGACAGATTAAAGGCAGCAGGAGCACAACAACCATAAATCAGTAGCTTATTATTGATATCAAAGGTTCTTATGAAACAACAATAGAAACTAAAATTAGATTGGCTCAAATGATGAATTTATGCATCCAACTACTCTGAAGCACACAGTAGCAACAAGGAAAAAAGAAAACAAGTTCAAACAAAGAGTCAAGTGTCTGTGCAAAGAATGTAAACAGATCTTGCCAAGCACAATCTATGATATTATTTCATTTCCTGATTAACAGAGTAAAAATTTCAACTGATCATCACATTATCCTAGTTTCAAACATGCAAAATCTGGTTAACAAATGGGTCAAATCCCAAAACCATTTTGAAAAATAATCATTGCATTTCCACATAGCATGGCAGAAACTTAGAGAAACAAAACTAAAATTTGCGGGCAGTGTTGCATGTTGAAGTCCTCGTGTAGCATGCAACCCCTTCTTTCTACTTTTGGGTAGAAATGGATTGCTACACCCCTTCTTTCTACTTTTGGGTAGAAATGGAGGCCATTAAAACTTTCCATGTTCACGCATATTGCAACAAGGACTTTGTGTGTTATTCAAGGAGCCAAAATAAGTTATCTTTCTGTCAGCATGTGTGTGCGAGCTTGTTATTCGAGATTCCAAAGTATGTGAAACAGCCAGCAAAAAAAAAAATGAATAGTTAGAGCAATTTGCCAGGCACCTCACCTTAACATGATAACTAACATATGCATGAAATGTTGATAAATTCCACACTGTTCTGTCCAGCTTTTTGCCTTCCACATGACGAGGAAAAATGACTGCATTTTTTTAACCATGGCCCCATTTGTTACACTGACGATGAAAAAAAAAGAGGGAACTAACTATAGCAATTCCCATGACATTACCAAAAGAAACAAATCCTGCATTTGCAGACAATGCTTCTGCAGGAGCTTCATTCAATTCACGAGGGGGAGTAGGAGACCACAGGCAAGGAGGAGCATTATTAAGTCCAGCTGCACGCCTGGCTTCTACAAATTCCTGAATTGAAATCAGTGCTTCAATAATGTTAAAAGAAAGAAGTTAAACAGGAATGGTTACACAAGAAGAGTGTGCTAAGCAGCCTTGGCAACAGAATTATAAATATTTCTAACGTTAGTATCAACAACAATTGTATTGGTAACACTATTTGTCCATTGCCCACATATAAGCAATTTCTGAGATGCAACCTGGATCAGTAAAATATATCTACACATAGAGTACCTGAAGGAAGGATGTGGCAAAAGCAGTATCTATGGAGTCCTTAAATCTCATAGGAAACACCACGGTAACCTTGTCTGGCTGCCATAAACAATTATAATTTCTCACTCAGTTAAATTTCAATCCATGGTTATTCTCATGTTGCTAGATATGAGTCACATGACAACAGATAATATGATGCAACCAAGAAATTACATTTTTATTAATAACATAGTGCCAAATGAATTTGAAATAGAAAATCAATCTTTCAAGATAAAATAAAAAAGCTAATACAAGCTAGTAAAAAATGGAAGAGGAAGGAGACACAAAGGAGTAGGACAATTTTCAGAAATGACATTTCTTGAAGGCAACCACTGTTCAATGCATGTAATTCTTTTGGTAAGGTGTACATGCATACATTAATTAAGTCACACGGGGAGTTGCAGCTATTTTGAAGGATATGAAAATAAACTAAAAAAACTTAACCAATCCTGCATTTGCAACATATAAAATAAATATAAAAATCAAGGAACACCGAATAAGAGGGAGGAAGGCTCCCCCTCTTTGCACCCCAAAATGCTAGCTATAATATTCTCCCTCTCTGTAGGTATAAAGGTTACTGCGCGAAGGTAAATGAAGAAGTTCAAGTAACACAATCTATACACTTTGAACTTATGTTCATACCTGAGAAACAAGGAAGAAAGACTCCTTTGGCCGATGCACGAGAGCCAGCACCCGATCTACATCCGGAACAACAGTCCTTGATGCAAGATGTTTTAAAACTACTCTTAATGGAGCACCTAGAACCACTTCCCTAACAGATGCAATCTTTACCAAGAGAGCATACCTGTGCTCTGCATAATATCAACAGTACACTTTCTAAGAACAACATCGATAACAGCCATTAAAATGAACAAAAACCTGAAACTTAATCACAACCTAATCCACACATGAATCAATAAAGTAGAAAAATGAATCCTGCACCATAAAGAGAGAAATCAATGCATTCATGAGCAGAAAGGAACATTCAAATGTTGCGAGCAGTTGACTTGCCACTTTAATAGCATGGCTGCTATAAAGGACCACCCACAATTGCAAGGAGAACTAAAATTCAAGGTGAAAAGGAGAACAGAAGAAAATTGTCCCACCATCCGAATGACAAATAGGGTTTTGTAACAGCATTTGAAGCAGCCATTCAATTCTCCACAACATATTTCATAATCATAATGGCAATTTTGTTGTCTTGATCCTAGTAAACCCTCTTGAGAAATTCAATGCTTACACTAATGTTTGTCTGTGTATAAAACCAATAGCTATTCTCCTGACAAATTTTTGAGTCATATCGAAGCATCAATTGATGTCGTACAAGAAGAAAATGTTTCATCAAGTTCATTATGATTTGATGATTTCTCTAAATTTGTCATTGTTTGAGAGTTTTTGTGCCCTTCAGAAATTTTTAGCAATCAGAAGTATTGATTCTGTTTAAAAAGGAGATTTTTGGTGTGTTTATATTCTGTTTAAAAAAACTTTTTATTGATGAATTGAGAATTTGAGACTGGTTATCAATTTAGAGATGGATTTCCTCTGGTGTTTTTTAAGAAGTCATACAATTCCACATATGCAAGGGGTGACATCCTCATGTTTAGCCCTCTCCTCTCCACAGTTCTATATCAATCACTGCCAGATCCTGCCCTCATTCCAGTCCCCAAACCCTTGTAACACAGGAAATAAATGATAAAAAGGCTGTAGAAGGAATAAGAGCGAGAGAGAGCACAACCAAACGTCAGACACAACCAGTGGAAAGGGAGTATGTAAGAGAAGAAGAAAAGGGAAGAATTCAACTATGATATATTTTCCAGAGCCTCTCAACTATGGACTGCTTCTTTGGCTACACCATGGTCTTTCCAGTGGATTGAAAAATAGATGAATTAGCCCTTCTAAGTGAATGTCACAGATGTCCAAGGGCAATACTCCTGTCGTCCATTAGTAACACATTTGGACCAGATAATGAATGTAGATGTATCTCTTACTGAGAGGCTGCTAAACCTTCATCAGGTGATCATACAGCTTTTCTGAGGTGGAATTGCAGACTGTTCCTTAACATATGAAAAGAGAACCTTTATGCATACAAATCAACCCTGTATATAAACCTAGAGACAAACGACATAAAGCAAGCCTTTGGCAAACATGTTTAATTGTATATTTCTCTTATTCTACTCCCTGGAGCTTGAGAAAAGTTTTAGATTTCAATCAAAATGTGCAAGTAAACTAAATACTCGGATTCATGAGATAATGCCCTTGGACTAAACATACTCTCTCGTAATAACCAAAGATATATCCATGTTTTACAAGGAGATCCTGGGGTAATTCCAAATGTAACTATACTCCTCCCAATTCATTAACCTGTTTAGTCAATGGAACTTTCCCTAGTAATTACCTTCTAACCATACTAGGCACTGACAATAACATTGTCAGAAAGTTTTCAAACCATCATGAACTAGATGACAATCTAACAGAGGACGAAAAAGGAAAGTTAAATCAGCAAGTATAATCCTACAATTGATGAACGTTTTAAGAAGAAAAAAGAAAGAAAGAAAGTCAATTAATGAAGATGAGAATGTTTATCAAGTAACTCCTAGTGTCATGTTTTGCTACAACGTAAAGTAATGTGGAGAGGAAATGATCAACTACATTCTACCAAACATGCTACGTGCCATGGCATACGCATTATAGCTAGCAAATAATGACCTTAGGAAAGGAACTCGTAGAACCTTCATCAGGTGGAAGTTTCGCCAAATTGAGTTTCAAAGTGAGGTTAAAGCCATCTCTGGGAGGATCAAGAATATGTACAACCACACCATAAGCAGCCTTTATAGCTTCAATGGCTCCAACCGGAAGTCCACCCATGAAAACAGCTTCTGGAGGTGGAGTTGGTAATGAAACGGATAACAGCAAAACATTTGGATTCTTCGTTGACACCTAAAACAAGAATGAAAACCCAACAAAGATACGACCTAAAATAAGCCAGGAAAAAAATGAAAACCTAAGAAAGGAAACTAACAAGAAAAAATCTTGGTGATCACCAGAATATGGTAACGAACATCATTAAACTCCACCCAATGGTAATCCAGTTCAACTGCTTTTTCAAGACTGAAATCAACCCAGTACGAAAAAAAAAAGAACAAAATATGTCAGTGATAAAATTAAAAATCATTTCTTGGATGGATACATAAAGACAAATGATAGAAAGACTCACTTTTGTACACGATTTAATAATGTTTGAAGGAGAAATCTGGATTGGGACTGCAACAAAATCATTGATTTCTACTTTTAGCTCTGTGTTGTTTCAAATTGTGTCCCTCTCTCTCTTGTATCTTCACTTTCCGTTTTTCTATGTATGTGAATCTGAAAGTGGTGGTGATTATGATGTTGATGATGATAGTAGTAGAGAGAGCGCTTTGAGATCTTTTCTTTTCTTTCTTTCTTTCCTGAGAGTTGACAGAGCAGGGGTATCCTTCCTGTCTGTCGTGTTCAAAGTGCAGATTGGATTCTTCTCTCATTTGGGGTGTTTGGGATTATAGAATAATATTTTTTTAAACAATTAAAATAATTCTTATATATTTTTTTGTAAAATTGGATGTGATTTTCTTATTAAAAACATTGTATTAAATTGAGTTTCATTGTAGGCTTGAAAAATAGCAAAACATAATTAGAGTGTGATTTGATTTTTTTTAAAAAAAAGTAAATGACTAACAAATTTATAATTACTAGAAAATAATATCTTACTAGCCAAATGACTCATACTTGGCCATGGCTGTATGAAAGTTTTTTTTAACAAAAACAAAAATGCCAGTCTAGTATAAAAAAATAATTGTGAGCTAGAAATTTAAAGCGTGTTTTTAATAAAATAAATTAAGGAAAATAAATGTTAAAAAAATTAATGCTACCTATACACTAAAAAAAAATTAAAAGATAAATACAAATTAAAACATTTGATTTCGTGTTGCGATGAGTTTTTTAAAAAAATAATTTAATTGTATGCATTAAAAAAAATTCATAAGAAAAATAATAATTTAAATTATATTGAAACATTACAATTTACTGTATAATTTCTCATTTTTTAAAAAAAAAATATTTTTTTTCTATGTCTTTTATTTAATAAAAAACAAAATCAATTAAAACAAATATCAAAAAGAAATTGGGGAAATTTAAAATAAGAATAAAAAAGGTATTTTTCTAATTAAAACATATTTATCTTATTCATTCGCTCCCTTTTGCCATTTTTTTACCGTGATATTTGTTTTTTGGACAATATTTTATCATGATCATAAAATAAAATTTTCATTAATAATAATTTGAGAATTTTTACATGCATGTATTAAAAATATAAAAATAATACAATACTTGTGCATTGTCGCAAAAATGTTTTCAGTAGTTTTATTAAAACCAAATTGCATCGGAGACCTCCTGATCCATCATTTTACCTAATTTAAGTTCTAAATTAAATCATATGAGAGTTAATTCGCTATAATCTGATTGTCATGGTCAAAACCTAGTTTGACTTAAAAAAAATTTAAAGACAACATTGTCATTTTTTTTATATAAAATAAAACAATAATATTTTGGATCAAATTGAGTCAACTTAGTTAATCTATCCAGCATTTAGGTGGGGCCTGGAACCCGTCTAGGTCATGAACAGTGGAGAGTGAATTACTTTCCACTGCTCCACCTCTCCACTATTCATGAATAGTTGAACAACTAATTAATTCACGTGAACACAGTGGAGCAAAAACATAAAAATTTTGCTCCTCTTAAACCTTGGTCACAGCTGTAATTTAAATGGTTCCTGCTAAAACAAAACTCAGTTTTTAACTTAATCAAACATTAATATCTATGGCTGCCTGTGAATTTCAGCCGCAACCTCAATACCAAACAGATATTTAGTGTATAAAAAGACAAAAATTATCTCAAATAAAAAAATTTTAGCCTTTAATTTTATTTTTTTTTTCAAGACAAGAGGTTGAAAACATCTAAATACAACTCTTATTGTCAATCAAGACGTACTGACATCAAAATCGGCTCTTCTTATCATTAAAATATGGATAATCAACAATTTTATCTTTTATCTTGTTTTTTAGCGACTTTCTCTCCTCACAAAACTAAGATCTCAAGTACAAAACCAATGAAATATAAGACTGAAACAGAAAAATTTTAGGGATCAAAATTTTAACACCCATGCCTCATGAACAGTAAAAATAAAAAATAAAAACTATTTTTTGTTTCATTGTTAAATATAGTCCTCAAAATTTCAATTTATTTTAAACAACAAATTTAAATGTATCTCGTTAAAACTTAATGTTTAGATTTTTTTTAACACCATAAGAATCCATAATAAGTTAATCAAAATAAATTTTCGAAATTAATTTCTTGTCATCCCAACATGGAATAATAAGATTAAAAAAAATGGTGACTAATATAGAATATATTCTAAAGAATAAAAAAAAAACCACTGTGAGAATCCACAAGACACAATGTCCCGTGCACTATGTTTTCTTGAACAGTTTTAGTTTTTTTTTTAATTTAATTTACATATCTAACGTTAATTTAAATATTACTGACACCATTTTTTTAAAATATTAAAAAAAAAAAGAATTTTATTTGTTGTTGGAAATCTTTACTCATATGTCCAGCCGTCCAACCAATATAAAATTGGCATTGTTCTTACAACTCATGACAGGGACACCATTAATTCTGGCATGTGCTCGTTTTGTCTCATGCGATGATGCAGTTTTTAAATCACCTTTTCTTTTATTGTGTTATATAGCAAATAGATATTTGCAACAAAAGTAATGATTTAAAATTTCTAAAAAATGAATATATTCCACTAGGTGAATTTTCATTTTCTTATTAATATATTTTTTTACAAGAATATTTTTTTTTATCAGTATCATGTTTTTTTAATAAAATAAATAAATGACATTGGAGTAAATATTCATAAGAATCTCTATTTAAATTAAGGAGAAAAAATTATCTATTGAATCAAAATTCCATTTTCTTGTTTATTTTTTTATTTTGATGAAAATATTTTTTTATAATAATCATTGTTTTTCAAACAAAAACTTATCATAATATGAAAAGAAATGTTAAAAAAAACATAACTCAATAATTTATATGTTATGAAAAATAATAATTAATCTAGAAAATCATGTAAAATATTTATGATAAAAAATAACAAAATACATATTTTATTATTGATTAATATTCTTTAGCGCATTTTTTATATATACATTTTACATTTAGATACATATATGTGTGTGTGTGTGTGTGTGTAATTCACAAAATAATTTTAATGTTATTATAAAAAATATAATCCTCTATGAAAATTATGGTAAACTATAAATATCATTTTAATTATTTTATTTATAATAAATTTTATTCAAATAATAATAATAATTAAAGGGTAATATAAAAAAAAGGTAAAGATTGAGTCGTGCTTCTAGCCCAAAAAACAAGAGCCCAAATGCACTTGATCTTGCAATGTCAAGCCTGTATGCCTAATATTATTTTTTTTAAATAAATGAATGATGTATTGTCAACCCAATTTTCATAAATAAAATGGATGTTGCGTCATCCAGCTATCAAAATGGGTTTTATTTTCTTGGATTCAATAAGTTGATTTTTAATTTATTTTCATTTAAAAACACCTAAAAAACATTATAACAATCAAAATAAACCCATTTTAACCCTAAAATACCATAAATTAATAAATAAAAACACAAAAAATAAATTGATTAATAAAAAAATTTCTCAAACTTGACAAGATGAAAGGTTAAAACTACCTTCTTTGAATTCTATTGTTTAAGTCAAAATCATCGAAACCAATATCAACCTCTTTTATTTGTAGAATATTCTCAATCAAATATTTTTCTCTTTTATCCTTTTTTACAACAACTTCATCTATCATCCTTCAACACACAAGGACTAAACTGCAAATAAAATTAAATTTATGATCTAAACATAAAATCCTTGAGCATTAAGGATTGAGTATGTAAAAAATTATCCCTAAAGTAAAAACAATAAAATGGATGTTCATTTTATCTTAATTTTCTTGTTTTTTTAAAATTTTTTTTCTCAAGAACAAATTGATGCACTCAAACTTATGGAAATTAAAGGTTGGGAGCACTCATGTAAGGATTTGGCACAATTAGATAGGGATCGAATCCAAATAAATTATATGGATAACTTAACATATGTTTTTATGAACCGTGAAACATGTTTAGATTTTAAAAAAGATTTGGTCACATTAAGATAGATTAACCACTTAAAACAATGATAACAAAAAAATTTGATTGTTGGATCAGACTTAAATTTTTTTTTTTTATGTAATTTTACAAGAAGATTTTCTATTAAAATTTCATTTCATCACTATCACTTATTGTACTATTGTTTCTCTCGTAAAATTATGGTGTAGGCTAGTTCTGTTATTTTCCTTAGTTGTTTGTAATTTATTTCAAATTATATTTCAATAAGCTATTGCCTTTGTTTAACAATTATTTTGAAAGAAAATGTAGTGATTTACTTCTAGCCGCAACTTCATTCGTTTTTGGCATCGTCTTTAGGGGGCTACTGCTTAAGCCCTGTTCCACTACCAGGGTCTATATGGGTGGAGATCACCTATGCAAGCCCTTATGGTCCAGAATGCTTGAAACCAGGAAGAAATTCATTTCCAGCTTCTGAAGCTTCAGGCTTTTCAGAGCATAAATGTGGTGGGGCTTTTGTTCTTTTTGGTGATCTGATCTCGATGGCGCACTCAGTTAAGTTAACGGCATATCAACCTTGTTGGGCATATGCTTTCAGTGTACATCTTCCTAATGCTTTGGAAAAGAGCTCAGCGTGCACGTTCCACGTCTCTCTTACACTAGCCATCCTCAACAGTTTGCCGGTAATTTCTTGCCAATTTAAATTTTGTTCTGGTGGATTTCGTGTGCTTGTGTGTGCATGGTGGTATCATGATTAGTCTCTTGGAAGTGGATTTTGGAAACCATTTTGATTGGAAGGCTTCTTGGTGCTCATAAAGTTTATGGTTTTAAAACATATTATTGTAGGTATACTTTTTGGATGGCGAATCAATTTTGGAGGTTGCTCTCTGCCACTTCACATCATTGAGCCCAAGGAAAAGGGTAAAAGATATGCGAGCCTGTCTTCTAGGAAGGACTCTCACTTCCACACTAGCCTTTACGAGGATCTTCTTCAAGTTTTGGTAACCAACAGGTAAGCAGTATTATCTGTTGGCCTTCTTGATTTGTGAACTGCCATTCTAAGGTTAAGGAGGTTACAGGTTTGAGTTACAATCCTATAATTCATAGAATGTCTGCTACCCTCCTTTGGACGCCGTATGGATTGCAGAAATATAAGTTGTAACAGACTCTTGTTATAAATGCAAGTTCATCATAGGTGAGATGTTCATATCAATGCATGCTCTCCTATCAGTAGAGACATCAATGTTTTTCTTGTATGAAATTACTCCCGTCTATCCTAGAAACAAAGGGAACAGGCCTGAATAGAGACTTTGGCACTGGTTTCTTTGTAGATTAGTTTTTGGATAAAATAGGATTTTCGTAGAGGAGGGATGTTGCTCATGAAAAGATTTTCATCTGCTGCAAGCATCCGGAGATTCCTTTCTCTGACTCTACTTGATTCTGGCCATCACCTTACTGGCATCCAAATTTACAGAGGGAGCTTTTAGATTTCTGTAAACTCAAACATAATGCATGAGATGATTTTGCTTTGCGTTTCCAGAAGGACGGAGTCTTACCGGCTGCTGCTTTATGGACACATGCCTAAAAGAAATCCCTTTTCATCGTAGTTATTAAACCAGTCTGGCCTGATCTCATAGGTTATCTCTTTACTTGGTTACACTCGGGAGAAACTCCTGTCCAGGTCAATTCAAGAAAATATATATATATAAAAAAAAAAAACTAGAACGACATCGTTTTGTTTGACACATGGGTTGATCAGGCAATCACCGGGCCTTAAATCAGGTCAGGCCTGAATCGGCCCATGCTTTGATGAAACTGTTAAGAGCTTAGAAAGAGGCAGTGGATTCGAAGCTACACTTATCGGGCGGGCTTGAATCGGCCCATGTAAAATCTATAAATCCACCCTGTGGGCTGACAGTAGCTCCAATCCCGCCACCTGTATACCCGTTGGGCTACAAGGTTGATAGATCATGTGCTTTCTTCCTTCCCGTGAAGGTGACCTCATAACTTGATGTCATTGGAAATTATCCAGAATCCTCTTTCCATCTTCTTCTTTTGTTCTTTTGGCGATACTATCTTGTTGCTCTCTGTCGTCTCTACGTGAGGATTGTAGATTCTTGAACAATCAGCAGGCATGTGTTCCTCCCCATTGAAAATGTGTGGTAAATGCTGGGTCTTTTTTTGACACCCAGACAGTGAAAGGCTAATATTTGGATTAGATATTATCCCGTGTTGAAAAAATAAAAAATTATTTTGTTATATTTTATAAATTGAGAAACATTAAATGAATAAAAACTCTTAAAAAACTTATAAAAATTATTATTTATAAGTATATTACTTTTAGCTCCACAACAAACATAACGGGACAATTAATTAATACCTTAAAAAAAACCATCTTCGCCACTCCAAACATGCTTACTCCACCCATCGACCTGTCATTAGAGGCACAGCGCATGAAAGGCTTTTTGGCCTCTGCAAGAGCTTTTGCCCAAAAAAAATAAAATTCTATGAAAATCCCTTCTCTGGAGGGAAACAAAACAAAAATAATAAAATAAGTTACCTTATCCTAACTGCCAACTTTAGGGCGTTGAAAGTATCTTTCAGTATTTTTATGAACTTGAGACCTTTTACGGCAAGGCAATCGGATTTGGTGCTGGACCCCACCTGATCTCTAGATTTGTTTAAGCAAACATTTACTCCTTAATTAAGACCGCAGAGGAACGCCTTGACTGGCTGATGTTGCCCTAAATTGATTGAGAATCCTTAGCTGATTATTACCAGTCATTGAATGGTCGGTTCAAGACTTGGGTCCGTGGTCCAATAATGCCCCAAGGGCGGGCTGCCTCTACCTCTTAAAGACCAATTATATAACGAGACGTGAGTTTGGTTCTACTTTAGTTTGAACATCCATCCTTGTTCTTCTTGTTGTAATAATAATAATATTAATAATTTTGAATCTGAAACAAAAGCCATTTGGGATTTGGTTCCTTCATCATCAATAAATGAAATTTGTTGGTTTGGAAATTGCAATGGCATGAAATATAAAACGTGTCGTGCCCATTAACATTTAAAAAGTGTGTGGTTTCTAAGAGACCGATTGAGTTGTCATTTCATAATAATATAAATTATATTATAAGATTTTATCCTGTAATAATTTAAGTTATAAATTGGGTTGGTTTCGGATTTATGAGATATCTAGGTTAGGGATATGTTTGAGAATGTGTTAGTGGTTGTTTTTTAAAGTATTTTTTGTTTAAAAATAAATTAAAATAATTTTTATTTATTTTTAAATTTTATTTTTAATATCTACATATAAAAATAATATTAAAAAAATTAAATTTTAACCCATTTATATTTAAAATGCAAAATCAAACAAGGTTGTCACGGAGAAAACAGTAGCTCATGTCATTAGCGAGGGACCCCCCTATATGTGGTCTTGGTTTTATCATGGCATTTGGTGACACTTAACTGCCATAACTACCGGGCGCGGGGGGTGGGGAGCCTTTTCATCACATGGGGTACCTGCCTTTCGCCTCTCGTGGCTGACCCTCCCCTCCTCTCTGTTTGTCTATCAGCCGCACGAGCCCGCGTGCATGTGCGCACCCCTTAGAATAATGAGTGGAAACTGGAGATTGTTTCGATTTATATTTTTTTTTTACTTTTAATTATGTGTTAATTTGATATGTTTTTTTTAAATTATCTTGTAAACCAAGAAAAGGGAAGGAGTTAGGTTAGCATTTCCTCGATTGAAGACGATAAACTAATGAATACACGCTCTTCAGCTACAAAGTCAAGGTCGCCATGTATTTATTTATGCACACACGGCCTTCTGTGAATGGTGTTTTTATTTCAAGCTAAAACGAGGTTTGATTTGCTGATTAGGGACGTATTATCCAAGTTTTATCAGAAAATCAGTGTCCAGAGATATACGCACACGCCTCCTGATTTTACTTTTAGATGCTGTACGAAATACAGAATTATATTTTGGAGTTTTAATTAATGATTTGAAATTTAAAATTGAAATAACTTTCTGACATTAAAATAATTGCAATACCAGACACGCTGATGACTGACTGTCCAGTCAACATCAAAATTAACTGACCTCGTGAGTCATGGCCACATAAGTTTGTGTCGGGACTGACCCATTTAGGCAGGCAAACACATGTCATCTCACATGCCCTTAAGAGCGCCAGGCTCGCATATAGCAAAAGGGAGCTTCCAAGGCCCTCCTCCGATTAGGCATGGAGAATGTCCTCTCCCTTTCCTCCTCTCCTTCACGGCGTGTATATTTCAAACTAAACGCTCTAAGAGAAAAACACTCTAAGGCAAACGCAACCACTCCATTTAAGATTCAAGCGTGTCATTTATGTACGTTCAAGAGAAAAAGAAGATCGTTCATGTGATCTATGTCACCTTTTCTTTTGTTGTTTTTCTGTCACATGCACGCTGCTGTTATCTCTTACCTGTGTGTCTGTTGCCATGGAAACCAAGGCCTCAGGTAAGGACAGGCTATAGCCTAACAGTACCCTTAATTTATCCAACGAACAAAATACAAAATATTCCTTCTTTAGGGACTGGTCACTAGGGCCTAAGCTCAAACAAAACCTGCAATATCCGATCATTTTTTAGGTCCCTGCCTGCATTCCCCGACTTTGTTAAGATTTTATAAACAAGTTTCACGCTCACGGGAGCTTTAACCCTACAAAATACGTACTACGAGCAAGACGAAAAGCAATTTCAACCCGCAACTAGCGGTGTGTCTCACCAATCAATAGAATTACACCAATCATGACATATTTGTTTTTGTATTTTAAAAATATTTTTAAAAAGTTTAAATATATTTTATTTTTTATATATTTTTTGTGTTTTTATATCATTTTAATGTACTGATATTAAAAATATTTTTTTAAAATTAAAAAAATATTATTTTGATGCATTTCTAAACAAAAAATACTTTAAAAAGCAACCGCTACCAAACACTCCCTTAGCATCAAACATAGATATATGATTGTATATGAACAACGTACGCATTAACGCTCGAGAGCCTGTTTGGTATTATGAAATGATAGCTTTTTTAAAAAAATTATTTAAAAATACATTGAAATAATGTTCTTTTTACTTTTTAAAAATTTATTTATTGATATCAGTACATCAAAATGATCTGAAAACATAAAAAAAATATAAAAAAAACTTATTTTTTTTTAAAAATATTTTTTAAACACAAAATCAAATAGACTCGAAATGCATATAGGTTGTGACTTGAGAGGTTGTTAATTATGTTTATTTGTTGAGATGGTAAGGAGAAGATTCATCAAATTTTGAACTTAAGTTTAAATCCTATGTGTTTTTGGTGAGATGGCTTATATATTAGTATGTGTCGAATTTAAACTTCTAGCATAAATAAGGTGATAGAATCGTTTAAAATATATACATGTACGTAATATATGCATGTAAAATGTATAATATTACTTTATTGTAAATAATATATATAAAAAAAAAGTGCCTGCGTGGTTCACATAACAAGGTTTTGAGATTATTTATTAGGATTGAAATGTTTTATTTTGCACTGTCAGCCTATCATCACAGGTTACAGGTAGAGTTTGTAAGAGAATGGTAAAGTAATAAATGAGATGAAATTAAAGGAGCGACGTGAGGGCATCAAAACCCACATGGCCTTTGTCTATGTAAGGCCCTAAAATCTTCAAGTGTGGGGGATAGGATTAGGTGCAGCTGTTGGAAAGTTCCATTTCACGCTAGCTCAATCGCTCTTTCCTCTCAATATATAGCCTTTTACGGCCATATGCACTCAATTAAGATGACGTTACATCTATATATGAAATATTTTTATGATTTTGATATACTAATATTAAAAAATATCTGGAAAAATATCGCATTCAGATGACGTTACATCTATGCATATTGAGAGTAGATTTAATTAACTTAATTATATCATTAGAGCAAACATCTTCTACATAAACTTGACAATATCCAGCAGCTAGTGTAGAATCAGGGAGTTTGAGCCCTTTCACGATGCTTTGATCCGTTATTTAGCTGGGAAAAAAAGCCCGATACTTCCAGACTTTCCGCGAATAATTAGGGCGAGGAATTAATGCCATCTTCCTCATTCCATATTAATTAGTGCTCTTGACACTATCCACTTGCAAATCCTTTTCAATATTAGCCAAATAGTAATGCGATGGTTAGGTCAGGATGGTACGTGGTGAGAAAATTAAGCACATTTTGGAAAACATGTCAAGCACGGCATGCGCTAAGTTCAAAGGCAGGCAGCGAAGACTTTATGTAGGCTGCGCTTTTGCTGACGAGGAACCACGCTAATCACCATCGGATGATCGTCCTTCTGAAACACTCGAGTCTTCTCCTTTCATTAATTACCAAAATATATACTAATTGGCACAACTAGCCTCCATGTATGTGTGTGTGTGTGTGTGTGTATATATATATATATAAAGAATTGTTTTAGATCGAGTCCCTTTTTTCCACTACGTATATTAATTTACTTTTATGATTCAAAAGGCTCGAAGGGAAACTGGAGGCTGCCTTTTGCTCCCCACTTTTTAAGCAATTCATGACTACGTTTATAATCATGAAGAGGCAAACCCGTGAGCTAGAAATATAATTGAATATATCTTGGATTGATGGAAGACCATTTGCAGGGGACTTAATTTCTCCCATTTCCAGAATACATGCCTTGACTTTAGGGCTTCGAACACCTTAAATTGAGCTGAACAATTTAATTCCATGGTTCCTCGAGGTGTTCGAAGCCCTAAAGTCAAGCAAATCCATAACTAATCAAGTTTAATTCTTTTTAGGTGGAAGCTTGATTAATTTGGTGTTCCTAGAAAGTGGATAGATAGCACGCCATCTCTCTTTCCACGTGGAAAATATACGATAAGACAAGTGTATTTTTCTCTATCTCATATTTTATATATAAATCTTTGGGCTGAACAATCCTTTGTGACAAATTAAGTCAAAAAAGCTGTTTATGAATTAACTTGGTGACGCAACGTGTACACGATTAACAGGATAACATAATTTATTGATACCGTATCAAATTAAACTTTGTCTCTGGTAAGGTTGTGTGTGATGGGTTTTTTTAAGAGTATTTGAGAATATATTAAAATATTTTTTATTTTATTTTTAATATTAACAAATCAAGATAATAAAAGAATCTTCAAAAATATTGAAAAATAAAATACTGTAAAAAGTAAGTTCCACCACGTAAACAAACACCCACGAAGTCTATAATTTTTGTTAGTGTTCTAGACAAGTGTATTTTTTGCCGTCTCAATTCATTTCTTCCAGTGGAAAGTACAGATGGGAAACCAAAAAAAAAAGGTTAGAAGAAGACGAGCCAACCGCGGGAGGTGTCGGCACTGAACCAACGGGTGCCCGAAATCTTCACTTGACCTAATCAAACCGGTTGTCCTGTTTCTTACTATTTTCTTTCGATGATCCCATGCGATGTGGCAGTGAGAGAGCTTGTGCTTGTTGTCAGATTGAGTACTGGGGTTTGACGGTCTTGTCCATGTATAGAATAGTCATTACAAACTATGGTGTTTTTGAAAAAACAATTTGCGTTTCTTTCTTTTTCTTTAATATCCACGAAGAACTAGCCAACGTGTCTATGTGTCTGTGTCTATCATTTTCTTTAGACTATCATGACTAATTTTTTTGAATAATTATTTTCATTTGAGATACTCCTAAAAGGTTAATGATTAATTGGAAATTATTATTTTGGGTGTCCAACAATGACTTTATTCTTGTAAGGCCATGTGACCCCTTGGCTCCTCGACTAGGTGGTCAAACGCTAACACTATAGATATATTAATCTATCAAGCTCAACTCTAGTGTATTTAGATTTTATTCATGTGTTAAGTATAAGGTAATGTAAGTATGATAACTTTTTAAATCTAATACATTTGAATTTAGCCATGTGTTGAATAAAAAATAACATGGGACTTGCAAGTCGTCAAACCTAGTATAATTGAGTTTAATCAAAAGATCAGCCCAACTCTCTTGAGCACAGTCAAGGGACGGGCCCAGCTGCATTGGGCACGACCAAGAAAAACATCCAGCTCCCTTGGATTCGACTAAGGGAAAAAGCTCAATCTTCATGGGCTCAGCTGCATTTTGTATCCTCCTCTTGCTACACCTCTATGTATATAAAACCTACTATATCTATCCCTCATTAATGCAGAAGTAAAGAATATTTATCTCTAATTAAAAACTATTAGGGCAAAAATGATACTACAACCCGTCATCTCCACACATACACAAAAAAAAAATTTCATTTACTATAAATACCTTATGAATCCTTCAAACTCTAAGTTCAAAATCTTTTCATTTTTAATATTTTTAGCATTCATATTTTCATAATCTATCTTTTTAAAACATCATCACACTTTCTCTCTCTAGAAATATACTTAAGTATTCGAGAATTTTTAAATCTACAAAAAGAGAACCTTTATAGGTACCGGTCAGCCAGCCACCTCGACCTATTAGGCACTAGATACAAGTTACTAGCCACTTTGACTATGAAAATTGGATTAAATTACTATAACCAGGAAATTATTTAATTATCCAGCACATAAATCTTACTCTTAAATTTTTTGGGACATCATCCGATAATAATTATTTTCAAGAAATGTGGATATATTTTAGCCTTCTAAAAATTCAAGTGTTCAAGGTTATTATATGCAAAAAAAAAAAAATGTTATAGATTAATTTAATAGCTGAATATTGATGTTCTATTTCGATCATGTCATATAAAAGATGTTTTATTATGTTTTAAGATTGCCATTGGTTATTTTTCAATTTTTGAACTTCATTTTTATAAGAAGTTTATTTTTCTAATTTCTGACTTCATGTTTATAAAAAAATCAAAGTCAGCTTGATCTCTAAAATAATTCAGTTTTAACAAATTAAGAATGATTTAAAAAATATTATAAAATAAATGATAAAAAATAATTATTGATTTTTTTCAGAGCACAACTATGATATCAGACAAGTGTAGGAAGGAGCTTGTATAATCCCGACTACCATTACATCATTAATTTCTTTGGTTTCTTCCCCCCCTCCGCGTTTGAGATTCAGAGATTCCTTAAGATCAACAAAATTGCAATGAAATATTAAAGATAGCAGATTTGTCGGCACACAAATTAGAACGGTCAACCGTCGAGCAACGGCAACCGGGGTCCACCTTTAACCAACAAAGAAGAGAGAAGCACGTGCTCCTAACGTGGCAAAACTGTCGAAAACCGACACTAACCGTGTCGTCGTCCTCTTCTCTCTATTGTCCCTTCCCTCTGTAACCTAGCCCAGCCTCGAGTCATGAAACCTGCTTAAAAGAAAAGGATACACGACAAATCTTTATTAAAAGAGACCCCATTTTTTGGTACACGGTGGTCCCTTCCCCCGACACCCACTTCCTAGTTCCTCTCCCTTAAATTTGCCGCCATGGTTGGGCCACACCATTGCTGCCACCAGCACTATCTCCTCCTCCTGTACCACGCCTGACCTATTTATTCAGGACCCTCCACCTGCTCACTCTGACTCGTTTCTAGCCCCATGTGTATTAACGTGTTGATGAAGTTGGAATTATGTGTTCCAGTATCTTTTTTTTTTGCTGCAAAAACATTTTGGGTTTGGTGTAGATAGCGAAATATTCTTTGTATTATAGTCTCAATTATTAAGTATGATTCAGCCAGCCATAAATTATCTGTATTCTTAAGTATCAAAGTTAAGTTATTTGAATTCCAAGTTAATTTAATATATTATTATTTTAATATTTTTTAAAAAATAATCTTGAATTATTATTTTTAAAAGCCAATCAAGTTATTTTTCTCTCTCTTTTTTACATCCTCCTCTTCTTTTTATATACGACAACCTCTTTAGAAAGAAAAAAAGTTTAATTCATATGTATATGTACAAGTGTTAATACTCCATATGCTAATGCATCTAATAACACATGCTGAAATCTGTAGTAGATCGATCAGCCGGCTCCATTAAGATTTTTCAGATCTTATTCTTGTTTTATATTTAAAATTGACGGAAAATAAGCTTTTAGATAAAAAAATTTTGGTAAAAAAAATAAAATTATAACGGTTATAGCGTGTCATTTAATTCAATTTTTTTAAAATAAGGCCACTGAAGACTATCCTTTTTATTTTTTAAGATTATATGTGTGGGTTGACTTTATAAATCTTTATCTTTTTAATTTAAGATAAATATTATTTTTAAATTAAAAATTACATTACAATACCATTCAACAAATCATCCAATTATTTCATATAGGTTTTTTTAAATGGGATTATACTTTTTTATGCTTATACTTCCACTCATTTTTTAAAAACTATTATGTACAAGCCTAATAAGCAATAAATTATGAAAAATTGCACGTTGATTTTCAATGGGAGTCTTTTGATTTTTTTGAACGAATTATTATTTGACTTTTCCCATGCAGCCACATAAAAACTATGGAGGCATGGTTTTTTTAATTATTTATGTTTTTTCATAAAAAAATATTTTTCTTAAAAAATAAGTTAATAAGAAAATGTGAGTTTAATATATTATGAATTTTGTTTTTTTTTAATATTAATTTAATATATATTTTAAAACCTTTACGGTGGCGCGCGTGGGGTTGGTGCCCATGAGGCACGCCTGGATCATGATAGCTAGTGTCCCTACAGAAGAAGGGGGGGCCCAAGCCAGTGCTTGAATGCAGTAACTTTTAAACACGAGTCCCTTGGTCGCTCCTTCGAAATGAATGGTGTTTGTGTCATGATTTCTCACGAAAAGTTCATGAGGCAAATCCATCGGATCATTGCATAAAAGATTCCAAGTATTTTACATAAAGTGCCCTCGTACGGTTAAAAACTAAATAAACTCTGCCACCTCATCGGCATAATACTACT
>Ga0325411_1000145_pt1 | contig 70927 bp, 36 predicted proteins | sample PopdelMetagenome_13_FD_206181 | JGI IMG/M metagenome (GOLD analysis project Ga0325411, IMG submission 206181) | Populus deltoides microbial communities from Bellville, Georgia, United States - Xylem-PdIQD-R4 | ecosystem: Host-associated > Plants > Phyllosphere > Stem > Wood/Secondary xylem... | reverse complement strand
CCTCCATGCCCTTCCACGCAGTTGAAAAACTGCATTAATGGTCAAGGTTTATTATGAAATAGGAGTAGCCCGGCCCTGTACGTGATACCTCTATTTTGAGTATATTTTTTAGTTTTTATGGATCCAGTACCTTTCCAAATGCCAACCTCTCTGTGTACCACGAGAAGGGGTCTGGTTTAACCAATATAGAGTATGATGCATGGTCCATGGAGGTAGTGATCCATATATATGACTATCCATGTATCATAAATCTAGGTTTTCTTTTGTACAAATATTTCTAAACAAACCTATCACACACTTTCTTGCATAAAAAACATCAGTGTACCTTTAGTTTATATATACTTTCCTAATAGGCCTATCTATCAAATTTTCCTATTAAAATTTTCTCATTAAGATTTTCAATTGATCCTTAAAATTATTATGTCTTTGTAAAATTTATCTTTTTAAATCCCATTATAATACCATCTATAATTTCGTTGATATAAACTGAGAGATTATTTTTATCAATATATCAATGAAAGAACTTTATCATCAACTTAATTCTATCAGTAAAGTCGTTGGTAAAAGTTATACGTCATCATACTTTTTTGGTTTTTTTTTTCTCATTGCAATTCCCTCAATATATACCAACAAAATACTTTCATCAGTGTTTACTAAGGAATATAGCGATGGAAAAGTTTGTCAATAAAATTCTCCGAAATATACTGACGGAAAAAATTTTATCGGTATTTTTATTTGTATTTTTCAAATTTCTGGTAATGAAATTTCTGAATAGGTCAATAACAAATATACCAATCAAAACCAATATTAAAACCCAACTTTGATGTAACAGTCTAATTCCTTCACAAACAAAAATTTTCATGTACAACCTTAAAATTTCTTGCAATATATATGATCTTTTAACTTGTGAAAACTCTAAAATCAACTCCATTCCCAAACTTTTCTTCTTCAATTTTACCCAAAAAAAAACTTTAAAGTTAACAGTATAATATTTAAGACATACAAATGTTTCAAACTCCAATTCGCAGTTCAAGTTCTGATCCATATCCATCCATCTTTTCCAATTCAATGATGAGGCCAAGGTTTAAAACCTGAAAACAAAATGACCTCTATTTTTTTTTTTCACTTGATTTATTTTTTTATTTATAGTATTGTGCTACTTACCAAAAAAGATAACAAAAAAGTGTACGAAGACTATATAATTATAACAGGCTTATTTTTTGAAAATTGATATTGAAATATACAAACAATATTATTATCTGATAAATTCTACAAAGAAGGCATTCAAAGTTGGTGATCAAAGAATTTGCTCCTCGAAAAGATCAACAGAAGTAGCAAACACACGAGAATCAATTGATGATTTCATGTTTATTTTCCCGGTAGCTGGTGTTATAAGATAAAAACCCTAGCTAATGTCAGTTTTACGTACATTTCTAATGGCAATCTCTAGACCCGCTTGCTTGTTGTAAAAAGTTAAATAATAGCAACAAACACATGCATAGTTGCACTGAGACGTTTAGAAGAAGAAGAAGAAGAAAGGTTTTGAAACACTCAAGAATCTAGAATGGAGTTTGCTAATATCTCGCACTAAATTAATCCACTACATGCTTAGTTTCCTTTTCATTTTTTTTTTCCTTAAAAAAACTCGTAATCAATTGAACAAATCCCAAGAAAAGTGTAAAATATCCAAAATCTTATGCTACTAGAATTTCTAGAAGAAATCGTACATTTATTGTAAGTTTAGTTAATAACCACACTTTCATTATTGAATCAGGTGCATACAGGGATTTCTGGAATAACCATGTAACAAGGGAGAAGTACTTTCTATACCTAGCAGATAACACTTATTATGGCCAAGTAATTCTCAGCCTTTTCACACTCCAAAGTTTTCTCTAACGAACCCAAATTGTCTAAAGGGTAAGAACATGTTTCCTGGATAATCAACTCAACCTCATTTAATGGAGAGCTACCAGCTACCGGCCGCTGGATATATCAGTTTCTTTTGTTGATTCTTCAACCTAGGGGAAAGATAAATTAGAAGAGAAAACAAAAGAAGCAATGGAGTTTTTTTTGTCGAAGAATTTGAAATTTCTTGAGAGAAAAAGAGGAATCTTGAGCCACTATTGAATAGATCACCTTAATATAAATGCTTGATCAATTAGGTACTCTATAGCTCACCAAAGCAAACATCAAGATCTCAATCATGAACAATAGAAAGACTTCAAATTTAATTCAGATCCCGTGAAGCAAGAATCATACCGAGAAGATCAAACAAAAACATAATAGATTTGAGCTTCACAAAGATCACAACAAGACAAAACAATAAAATTGTCTATACTTCACCGAATTCTTAACCTTGATTACCATCAAACTTGAAAAGTGATCGTTTCAGAAAAAAAAAAAAAAACTCTGAAAAATTGTTAGATAGAAAGAGATTCAAATAAGCTTGCTTTGTGGGACAAGAATCACACAAAATATCAAGTCCATGAACAAATAAAGATAGAAGATAAATGGATCCAACCTAAGATTATTATTTTCTTAAAAACAAATGGCTTAAAAGATTGCGATAAGAAAGAAAAAGAAAAGGGTCATACTTAGATGTGCTACAAAACTCGTAGAGCTTGCCACGGTTAGAGAAGATGATGAGAGCAACCTCAGCATCACAGAGCACAGATAACTCATAAGCTTTCTTCAACAACCCATTTCTCCTCTTTGCAAATGTCACCTGCCTGTTTATCTTGTTCTCTATCCTCTTCAGCTCCACTCTACCTCTCCCCATACTCCTTAACTATAATCACAAGCCAAAAAAAAACCAAATAAAAAACCATCTTTCGTTATAATTAATATATAAATCTAACCATATAAGTTAATGATATATTTACTTTTGTATTAGTCTTTATTTCCTTTATATCTTTCCTTTTCTTTTGTTTTTTTTTTTCGTTTCTTGTTCTTCTCTCAAGAGGAAGAAGAAGGTGATCTACACTTTTAGGAATCAGAACCCAAACTGTAACCAAATATGTGAAAAACGAAGAGAAAGTTAGATATTTTTAAGAAACCCTAGAGAGAAAGAAAGACCCACCAATAATAGAGAGAACAACAAAAGTTTGAAGAAAGAGAAAGTTAGAAGTTTAAAGAAGTACTTCGGTTGTCTTCTTCTTTTCTGTATATATATATATATAAGCTTTTCTGTAGAAAAGAAATGCAGCTTAATTAGGGTTAGCTGTTCTTTCTAGTTACATGCAACCTCTCTGTATTTTACTGTTTTATTTTTCAGTATTAACGGCAATGGGGTTCTCTACTTGACTTTCTCCTAATTAAGTATCTCCTAATCGGTATTATGTATGTCTTTCGCATTTATATAGTTATATTTATAAATTATATTGAAAAAAAATAATTTCCTTACAATTTTCTTGAGGAATTGATATATATATATATATATATATATATATATATAAAGTAAATTCATTTATTAGCTTTCAAAGCTTCTTGGTTTTTACTTTTTTGTCACATCATTGATTACGAACGTAGGTTCTAAGTTTGGAGAGTGTATTCACGCGCCACCGTCTCGGTCATTGTGTCAGTGTTGTTGGAGGTAGGGTTGTAAGTGTGGTCACGCGCTGCGGTGGGGGGTAAAAATGGGACAGTGGTCCTTTCATGTAAGAAAATTTTATGGGGCATCAATTTGTCATTTCCAGATGTTTCCACACGTGGCAGAAAGAAGTCCTCTTCCTTAAAATGGAGCTCCTCCACGTGTCGGTTTGATACTGGAGAAAGTTCTTGATTTGGCTTCTCCGGATGAGGTTGTCTGATTACGGCGTTACTGTTTGGGGCATTGAGAAATCAAACAAACTAGGAATTTAGTATTTAGAATATTCAGTCTTGGTTGATGCTTTGCCACGGGCTCAACTATTTTTTTATATAAAAAATAATATTTAAATATTAAAATGAAATAAAAAAAAGTATAAAAAACAGCTTGTAATTACGGTAATTAAAGTCAGGCCAACCTAAAATATCTTATTAAATTTGTAGTTTAGATAATGAAATTGAAATAATTCGATAAATAAATTAAGAGAATTATAAAGTTTTTTTTAATAAGAAAAACATGTTAATTTTTTAAATTCATGACCTAAATCATTAGACCCAAAGCACCCAATCTAAACAAATTATAAAACTTAATTTTCAATCAATTAAATATTGAAGGATAAAATTGAAAAAAAAAATCAATTATACAAAAGGATTAAAAAATAGCAATTAAAATAATGAGAATCAAAAGTAAATACAAAATAAATTTTATATTTGATTGAAAAGTGAAATTGAAAAGAAAAATAACTTTCACAAAAAGACCAAGAAAAAAATTAGAAATCAAAACAATGAGGACTAAATTGAAAAACATAATACCAATAATATGAATTGAATGATAAAATCAAAAACCAATCAAACTTTTACATAAGGGCCAAGATAAAAAAAAAAATATAAATCCAAAGAATAAGAATCAAATTGGAGAATATAATATTTAGTAAATTTGGATTGAAGGACAAAATTGAAAACAAAAAAAACTTCAACAAAAAAAGCCAAGACAAAAAATTAGAAAAAGAATAAGTACTACAATTGAAATACCAATAACCAATAGGGTTAAGCTATAATTTTCAAGGGAGGAGAGAAAAAAAGGAAAGAAAAAAAAGTCTACTAGTGACAAATTGAACCACCATCGGAAAAATGCGTTGTACCAATAGAAAGATGACATGATAGTGCTTCCAACAACAAGAAAGAAGGGTATTTTTGGATATTGGGAGACATCGCATGTATTGCCTAAATGGCGTGAGCACCTCCCACGTGCCTTCGGGTGCACCACACGTGCATGTTCTTTTTTGTTTTTTTTTATTTAGCCAAATAGCAAAGTGACACTAAGATAACTTTATAATTACAAAAACACCATTGTGAAAAGACCAAGAAGCCCCTTGACTCTATTTTTTTGCTTTTAATGGTATTTTTGTCATTTTATTATTCATTTTAATTGTTTATTATTTTTTTATATTTGGTCAAATATAAAATTTCCCCTTAGCTAAAATAATAATAATAATAATAAAACCATTATGAAAAGATAAAAATACCTCTTAACACTTTGTTTAATGTTTTTTCTTTTAATGGTATTTTGGTTGTTTTTGTAAACCCCTAGTCTAAAATAAGAATATTTTAAGAAAAAATCCAATGAAAATTATTTAAGTGAATATTAAAGAGAGGATTAAACAATGAGAAAGTTGGGTGTGACATTAAAATTTGTTTAAAGGATGGGGACACAAAATAAAAGACATTAAAATCCTTAGGGACCAATTTATAAATAGGTAAATTAAGGAGTATAAATACATTTTTTCTCGCCTTAAGGCTGACAACTTGGTTAAGAGAGGGAGTTAGGGTTTTTGAAATTTTTTCTTCAAATTCTTGGTAAATCTCTTAAAAACTAGTTGTTTTAGGAAATCAAAAGGGCTAGAGAGTGATTAAAGAGGGAAAGTGAGTGATTTTAGTGGGTTTAAAGGGTTAGAGGAGAAAATATGGTGTTAAAAAGAAAGGAAAGAAAAGGTGAAAGGAAGCTTGAATTTTCTTCCAAATTTCTCTTTCGTTCTTTGTTGTTTCAAGGTGAGAACAACTTTTATTGTGTTTGGTTTTCAAAATGTTAGCATATTAAGGTTTAAAATGATATCTAGTATTATGGAAAAATGGATTTTTATAGTTGTGATAATTGTAAGGACATTTTCTTTTGTTAGAATCAAGTTTAGAAGCATGAATAAAGTTTGAGTAAGTGGAAAAATTGTATAAATTTGAAGGAAAATACATTCCCTTTTAAAGGTACATGTTTGGCTAGAGAGGGAGAGTATGATAGAATTTTGTTTGATTTTTTTGATAAAAATGATGAGTATTATAGGTTTAATTGAACTAATTATGATTGAATTAGATTAAAATTGGATGCTTAAAAAAAGTGAGGGGCTTTAGAGCCGGCCAAGTGTAGAATTTGAGAGAAATTATTTTTGGATAATTGGTATTGAACACATTAAATGGTAAAATATTTTGTATTATTATAGAGATAATAATTGTTGAGACAAAGATAATTAAATTTATGATAAGAAATGAGAATATGAATGAAATTATCCATCAAAAATTATTGAAGACTTATTGGATAAAAAGGAGAGGCCAATTAGGGTCTCTAATTGTGTTTATAAGAATATTGATAGTATTGGTTATGGTATAACATGGGACATCATTGTAGGAAGGCCATAGACGAGAGGTGCAGGACCTTCATGTGCAAAAGTTAGGTACAACAGTGCCTAAAATAAATAATTTAGCAATGCATCTTATCTTATCTTATCAATTTTTTATTGTTTTGCTTTAAATAAATGTCAAGGGAATAGTTTGTGTAGAAAGTTGGTAAAGGGAATGAATGTGGAAGAAAAAAAAATCCCATTAGTCATCCAGGGAACTTGGAGACTAATGTTATTAGCAAAATTAATATCAACCATAATGGAATTCTCATGATAAAATAAAATAATTTATAAAAAGAAAAGTAGAGAATAAATTAGTCATTTAAGGTAAGAATGACAAATGCTAGTAGCATTGTGAAAAATAACATAAATTTATTAGTCACTTGAGAAATAGTGATTAATGATAATGTTGAATATCATTGGCAACATGGATTAATTACTAGGTGAGGGTAATTAATGATATTATAGATATTGATATCATCATAAATTGATTAGTCTCTTGAGAAAATGTGACTAATGACAACAACGAATATTTGTCGGCATAGATTAATTACCAAGTAAATGTAATTAATGATATCATGGGTATTGATATCAGAATAAATTGATTAATCACTTGAGAAAAGATAACTAATAATAACGATGAATATCATTGTCAACATGGATTAATTATCAGGTAAAAGTAATTAATGATATTATGGGTATTGATATTAGGATAAATTGATAGTTACTTGAGAGAAGGTGACTAATTATAACAATAAATATTATTATCGGCATGAATTAATTACCAGATGAGGGTAATTAATGATATAATTGATATTGGTATCGACATAAATTGAGTTTTCATTTGAGAAATTGTGACTAATAATAATGATGAATATCGTTATCGGTACAAATAAATTACCAAGTCAAATAATCAATGGTATAATGAATAATGGTATCAGTATAAAGTGATAATAAAAAAAAAAGGTCTTCTTACGATACAATAATAAAAATGAGATATTGATTGATTATAAGATTGAGAATAATGAGTGACCAAAAAGAAATACTATTATGATAGTAAATATTAATTATATACTAATGTTTTATGTTATAGGTTCCTTCTAGACTTGTCCATTATCGAGTGAACTGTACTTGTAATAGATTTTTATTATAATTTAGGTAGTAGTATAATTTCATCTTGGATTAATGCATTGGAATCTAAAACTTAGTGAATTAATGACAATGTGAAATGTTGAACTTATAAATAACTTTCTAGTTTATATGTGGTGATATGTAACTTATAAGTTAACACTTTTTTGTTAAATAAAATGTGATATTTTTATCTCTTCCATTAATTTTGTTGTTATAATTTCTTTAATCTTGAAAGATAATTAACAATATAATGTAATTATTTTTTTCTATGTAATGTGTATAAATAGTATACATAATGAATATAGTTTATTTGAGAATGTGGTGATCATTGGAAACATGTCTAGGATGATTGGATTGTGTGATAAAAGATGGTTGACACAGAAATTGATGATATCAATAACTTAGTAGCGTTACCGAATAAGGGAATTGTTATCAGATTTATGGCAAACTATATATTAATATATATGTGTAATCCTGTAAATTAAAAATTGAGGTTGTTACAGTTTTAATGTGCAATTGAGATGGGAAAAGACTCATAGTGAGTTTTGTAATGACTAATGAACCCGTGAAAAGACTTTAATGCCCTTGAAATCTATTGTCAAGTTTTTTGGATGGAGAAGCAAAACTATCATTACACTCTTTTCAGTGAATAGTGCCAATAAGCCTAGAATTATAGTACTTTTCCAATGCCAATTAGGTTCTATTAATGTTATCCATTCTAAGTTGCGGGTAGTATTTTAAATTAAAAGAAAAAAATGCCAATATTATAGATATTTATATGTTTTTTAATATCATGATTTTTTTAATTGAGAAATGTAAAAATGTACCTATACACTACAAGAATTTTGCATACTACTAATGTATTTTTCTATTTAGACATTGATTCTATCATAAAAACATTTATCGATGAAATCATGGACGATATATGTTCATCGTAAAACATATCGTTGGTGATTTCTATTATGTCAATCATTTTGTCAGTAATGTAATAACTGATGGATTTACAAAAGAAAAAAGGGCGCCAAAAACAATTTACCGCCATTATTCTCTTAGTAATTCCATCAATGAGTTTGACAAATCACCGATAAAAAATACATTTATAATTCCATCAGTGATTGTCAGTGGCATTTCCTATAGTTTTTTTCAAACTCACTGGAATTCTTCGAGGGATTTAATCCATCTGTGATTACATTTGTAATGGTTAGTAGCTTTTCATGTAATTTTTTTTATCTCTCTAGAACTTTTCGATGGACCTAGTCTGTTGGTAATTTGGTTTGAAAGTTTTTTAATATTAAAAAAAATTCGAATGAACATAACATAAATAAAAATAAAAAGAAATAAAATAAAAAAACCAAATATCTGTTACAAATTTAAAAATTATCAATTTAAGTAAAATACTGAATCTTTACCGGGACCGGGTGGGTAAGGAGGTGGACCACAAGTACCACCAATGTTTCACAATAGCTCTATGTACAATCGCCTAAGTTCAATCGTCTTAGCACTAAGTCGTTATGTATTAGTAGCAGTAAGGTCATCTAAACTTCAACTTATTATAGTACAATCGCTTGGAATTTCAAATATTAGGAGCTTGAACTCGATTGTGAGGAACCAATGGTCAATACGTTATGAACCATCCATATATTCTTGGTTGTAGTGTTTGAGATACTATAAACTTGATTTTTATTAGGCCTAAAAAAACAATTTAGCCTCCAATCACAAGTCTGAATCAAGTTTTAGATGGGTCGAATGATTGTCCTCGTATCTCTTCTACAATCTACTAGTATATATTTCCTAAAAAAAACAAGTCAACTAAATTTACATGAACTTCTGAGCTCGACTATCCACGAGCTATTGCACCCATTTTCTGACCATCACCTTTTCACATGTGAGTTTCTACGAAAAAACTCCATCAATCTTGGTTCGTGTTCAAGAACCATAGCCTGTAAAAAAACTATTTTTAGCTAAACATTTTCATATAAAACAATTTAAATAAAATGGATGTAATAAAAAAGAATCTTATGATAAAGTTTCGTAGTATGAGGGCATTTTTCTTTTTGTTTTTATTTTGGTAAGCGAAAGCTCTTTGGTTTTGGTGTGACCTATATTTGGGTAAAATAAAGGTTTTTTTTATCTTTTTTTATTGAAAGACTAATGTCATTCACCATAATTTAAATTGAACCTTGATGGACGTTAGCCAAAACTAAAATGTATATTGGAAATCTAAGATTCGCTACCTAGTAATTGTAAGAAACTAGAGATCCTAAAATATGTACTAGTTCTAGAGATTCAGGTAAGAAGTTAGTTATGCCTAAAGAAAGAATGACATCATTTCTTACAAAACGTTACATTTAGTATGTGTTTTCTTCTGAATTTATCTTTTTTATTACCATTAATTATCCTAATTATTTTAGCTTATTCTCAATTTATTCTTGGTTATCTAAAAAAAATGACATCAGTTCCTAATGATAATAGACTTGTTGATTAGGTTATTCGCAAAAATTAAATCTTGATATTGTTACCTTTTTAATAAGAGACTTGTCATTTGAGCTATTTATAACAAAATTATTATTAAATCATCTGAAAAAGACACTCGTTTTATGCAATATTTTGACATCGTTCCCTTATAAAGAGAAGATGTGTCAATTAAGTTGTTTCTAAAATTGGCATTGAACCCATAAAGATGGTTAAAAAAAATTAGATTAGGCTTTTGCCTATTTATTTTGGTTAGTTTTGAATATTTATTACTAATTTAAAAAATATCAATTTAAATACAATTTATCTAGAGGACAAAAGTTGGAGGAGGAAGAGATGGTGGCGAAGACGAATATTTGTCAGGACTGGGTGGACGACAAGGTAAACTATATGTACCCTCAAGGTTTGACAACAACTCGTACAATCACATAAGTTCAGCTGTCTCAAACCTATGTCAGGTCGTCTCAGCTTTAAGCCAGGTCATTTAAGCTTCAACTTGTTCTCGTATAATCGTTTGGACGATCAAATATTGGGAACTCGAACTCAATTGCGAGGAACCAACGATCGATACACTATAGCCCGTCCGCATATCCTCAGCCATAGTGTTTGAGATATTGTAAACCTAATTTCTATCAAGTTCATAAGATGATCCAACCTCTAACCACAAATCCAGATCGAGTTTTGGATGGGTTGAAGGATCGTCCCTATATCTCTCTTACAATCAAGTGTTTTATGTTTTCTGAAAAACTAAAACCAATCAATAAATTTAAAATAACAATAATAGCATAAGAAAAACAATTATTGAAATCCCACTTACCACGATAAGATTGATTATCTACGAGCTGTTGTACTCCTTTTTGACGATCCTCATTTTGCATATGAGTTTCTACAAAAAGCTTCGTCGGTCTTGGTTTGTGTCCAAGAACCGTAGCCTATAAAAGAAAGCTATTGTTAGTTAAAAATTTTCATATAAAAAAACAATTTAAAAAAAATATTTGTAATAAAACAAAATCTTACCATGTGTTTTCCATGTGAAACGAACTTAAAGGATCCACTGGTGTACGTGGTAATTGAACTATCAATTTCCTATTTTGGTTCTCCGTACCCAATTGTGACCACTGTACAAAATGCTTAGACATCACGTGTTGGATATAAGCTTCCCAAACTGCCTCCGAAATGTGTGGAGGTCTGAAATCCCTTTACACGACCATGTCTTCTCGACTTGGAAAACCTCTTTTTTGCATATTTCTTTAAATGTTTTACACCACATACTAGAAAGCACGCAAATTATGTGGTAGAAATAAATTATCGGTTAAGATAACAAAAAATAAAATTTGACCATTTAAAAAAAATAAAAAATTTTGAATTCAATCTTACTTAATGGCAGTGGGATTCTTCCACACCCTCCCCACAACAGCATTAGCAGCCTGCCCCTAGTAAATGTTTTTCTTTAATGTCAATTTTATAAAATAATTAGTTTATTAAATTTATAAAAACTAACCAAATTAAAATTAAAATTAAAAAAGTATTGATGTATATACTAAATTGATGTATATACTAACCTTGAACTCTCCGAATCATGCATCAATCATAGGCTTCCATTCAGGATTTTAAGAATGACACTTCCATCGATGATTTCATTACCGATGTTATCATGCGAGCAACCTCCGCATTTATAAACCTGAAACTCCATTCTTTCATTGAAATTAATTATTTCAAAATTATTCATTGTTGTTTTTTTTTATTTGTGCAGGAAAGTAAACACAAACTTACATGTTGTGGTTGCACTTCCACTAAGTAATGTACTCCCTAATACATCTTGCTTAGAACGAACGCCCTTTTTGCGGGGAGGCATTGCACTCGACAAGCCTGCATTGAGAGGGGGTGCATGTGCCTTTAGTACATGTTCATGATCGACACCTAGTGACTCATAGTCCTCAAAAGCACTACCAGAAGAATCAATATCACTCTTATCCATATTACTCATCAATGACCTTCTCTTCATCATGTAAATAAGTTAAGCATAAAAAAGGTAACATTTTCATTATATATGATTTTTTTAAAAAAAATCAACATCACCTCCCTTATACAAGAGACCACCTAAAATTTAATTACCTACAAATCAACAAATAAAGCCACAAACCAATTGATTTTACTTTTGACTAATATTCACCTGTTTTTATCTTTTCAAATACATTTATACACAAACATTAATTGCATAAATTTGAAAGTAACTCAACTATTGAGAAAATATTAAACAAAAAATTAAAAATATTGTTTCACTTTTTAGGATGAAAAAGATTTGCAATCAAACAATTACACCATTGAATTTTGGTGTAGTAAACATAAATACAATATTCAACTTGGACAAAAAGCTGTGAATTATTTTTCATTTCCTATCATGCTAGTCTTATATTCTACATGTTATTACACTAACAAACCAAAGATGTGAATATCTAATTTATCAAACTCACCATTCCCATTGGTTTATAAGTGCAACATAATATCTTTTTTTTTCAAAAAAAAAAGTGTTAAATATGATGATTTCATTACAAAAAAAGTTTAACTAAAATCATGCATTTTCTCTTAATCGAAAAGAAAATTATTTTTTCATTTTTAGAAACAGTAAGTATTTTTTAATTCTCTTGAATACCAAAACTAAAATCACGCCATTTATGACTGGCACTCTTTACTCTTTTATTAAACCCAAACCACACTTTTTATTGTGAAAAATAAATTGTATGCCATGCAAATTGAGAATTTTGACATTCTCATGGTTACAACTACAAAAAAAAAATACAATGTTGTGCATAACCTAATCAATAATGCAAAATAAAAGGCACAACTACAAAAAAAAAATACAATGTTGTGCATAACCTAATCAATAATGCAAAATAAAAGGCACTAATCAATCACTATCCAAAACCTGGTTCCATAAAAAAAATCTCCACTTTAGAATCTCGACATTGCACACTATTAATATTAGAGACATATATAAACTAGACATTATACATTTTATTTATACTAACAACAAGATCATTCATTAAAAAAAGAATTATTTTTCATAAAAAAATACTTCAAATCCAACATTAACTAGGAAAGTCATTTTTATAAACAAATTACATTAACACATTTCATTTTTTAGGATACCATACCCTACAATTATCAATCTTATCTAAATCAACTTACTAATTTAAGCCAAACTCAATAAATACAGTAACACAAATACAATAACAATACTTACATATATCACATATAAAAGAAATTAATCATAATATTAAGAGAAAAAAAGAGAGAAAAGTAAAAACTCCGCAATTTTACTACACAAATTCTTAATAACATGAGAAGTTCAATCATCACTAGAAAAAAAAAAAAAAAACCTCTAAATGAGATTCTATCAAGACTATGCTAAAACAGAAAATAAAAAACATCATGCTTAGAATGCATGCAGAAACAATGGTAAAAAAAATTAAAGAGCAAAGACTTACCTAGCATGGAGGCATGAAGGACAACGTTGAGGGTGTAGGGAGAGTGGAATAAAGATGAGAAGGAAAATAGAGAGAATAAGTCGATAGAAATTGGAGAAAGGAGGAAGACTAAGGGAGAGAGGTTGACAAAGAGAGAAATAAGACAAAGAAAACACAGAAGAGAATAAAAAAAAAGACAAATGAAATTAGAGATTATAGTCTTTTAATTAAGGCTTCTTACCAACAAAATTACTAATAGACAATTAAATATATATTATTTTTTATAATCTATCAATAATTTTATTGGTAATTAAAACTTAAAAACTTCAATGAAACCTAACATTTTGAAAAAAAAAAAACCCTAAAATTATCTATTGGATTTTCGGTACATCAGTGATTTCATCTATACTTATTAGTGATAGAATATATAATTATTCATTCCATCGATAATTCCATCTATAATTATCAGGGGTAAAGTCATGTAATTGTTTTCAACTCTCTAGAACTTTATGAGGGACATAGTCCGTCAGTGATTCCGTCTGTAATTGTTAGTGGCAAAGTCATGTAATTTTTTTAAACTCTTTAGAACTTTCTAAGGGACTTAATATGTCGATAATTCTGTTTATAATTATCAATGGCAAAGTCATGTAAAAGTTTTTCAACTCTCTGGAACTTTTTGAAGGACTTAATCTGTCGGTGATTCCATCAATATGAAACAATTTATTTTTCTAAAGTATTTTTATATTCCTTATCTATCCAACTTGCATGCACAGTAAAATAACAACACAATAATACCATTTCATTTAATGATAATAAATTCACAACAATAAATTTTTCATCAATGTTAACAACAATTCATTGTAAATAAACAACCAGAAATATTACATTAAAGTAAAATTCATAACACATTAATGTTTTACAATTTAATTAGAATTATCTTCTTCTCCTTCTTCTTCTTCTCCAATTTTATCATCATCATGTCCATCATAATCTTCTTCATTGAATTGATGTTTGTCGATATCATCATCTTCATCGCCTTGTGTATGTCTATTGGTTCTCAATACATCATTTAACTCCTCAATGTCAACATGAACAAAACTATTCTCAACAACATGGAAATTTGAATTTTCTTGTAAGTTGGTAGATAGAGCAACTCGATATGTATCAACTAACTTATTAATTTGAAAGACATCATCTCTCGCAGTTACTTCATCATTATCATCCTTAACAACTTGGAAATGACCCTTAGGTTTGGTTTTCACTATGAATAACCAATCAATCCTAAAATAATTCTTTCTAAAGGAAGGAGTGTATATATAATAATCTTGTATGCATTGCATGAAAAAAAATCATCGACGTTGCAAACTGTAGCCTTTATATTAATTTCAACCAAACCATGGTGGAGATTTATTTTGATTCCTCTATTGATGGTATCATACATATAACATTTGAATAAAAAGACTTTATTAAGCTTGCTATGATATTGCAGCTCAATCAGCTCTTCTAACTTCTAATAACAATCAACTTCAAACTCATTAGAAATTGATTTTTTAACACAAACTTTACTATTATAGATTTTTCTACTCTAACCATACTCTTTAGTATGAAAGACATATCTACCCGTTATAGCACTTGACCTTTCTTTCAGGACCCAAACATAGTAAATTCAAACTACCACTAACATTCCCTCCCACTTGATAAATTTAATACATGATTACAACCAGTAACAGTTAAAGAGAAATTTTTATTGAAATTAAGTATTACGAGAGATAAGTAGTGCTTACATGTGTTCTGAATCACGTGACAAATTGTTATCTTGTAACTGGAAATTTTGAGATTCAATTACATGATGTTGCCTATGATGAATTTTTAAATCTATTAGTTTATAAAAGTATAAGAGAAAAAAATATATAAAAATAACATGTTAATATTGTACTTAATAAAAGGTCTCAATTCAGTTAAATAACACATAATTATATGCATGTTTGAATTTGATTTTTGTCAAGTATCTTTCCTTCACTGTATTTTTTGGTAAAGGTCATCCAAGATGGAAAAATATTGATAAACTCCCACTTAAAGGCACTCACCACTGTCATTATGTCTTAGAATGCGGTTGATTCTTGTTTTCAAGTGAGGCTAAAAAATAGTACGAGATGAATGTTGAGATCTCTTCAACAATATAAACCTCTTATATCAAAGCCTAAACATGCACCTGGTTTTTAACTTTTTTTTTTATATTTAGGATAAACAATTATCTATATGGAATTAAATGAATGTTTTAATTTTTTTTAAAAAGACAATAGAAATTTAATTAGGATGAATGTGTAATCCCCAACCTCTTGAATGCATACACCCATCCATCTATATTGGATATGACCTCCAACTTTTGCCTCAAACGATAGATGTATAAGTATATACTCCATTGAGTTAAAGAAAAACAGAGGAAACATCATCTTAATTATCTAGATTGTTTGGACAATATTTGTTTCAAGCTTCCCATATGTTGGATAGGCAACTTGTTAGAGCATATATCTCTCTAAAAAAGTGACTAATCTCTTTAAGTGCATCTCATATCCCTTTTGACAATAAATCTCGGTAAGCAAGTGGAATGAGTGTTTGTATAAACACATGATAGTCAAGACTCTTCATTCCATATAATCTGTTATCCTCTAAATTTACCAATCTAGATATGTTTGAAGCATATTATTTAGAAAAACGTAGATCTTTAATCCATTGGTAGAAAAATAACTTTGCATTCTTGTCTAAGGTGAAGCTATCTTTGGGCTTTATGACCAGTGACCCATTATAAACCAAATTCATGTTCTTACAGTGACAAAATAAAGGTATATCTATTCTAGCCTTCATGTTATCATTTGTCTTCCCTTTCATGTCTATCACCATGTTAAAAATGTTTTTAAACACGTTCTTTTTTATATGCATGACATCCAGATTTTGGCAGAAGAGATTAGTCTTCCAACAAGGAAGTTCCCAAAAAATACTTGGTGTTACCCAATTATGGGTCACGGCAAAACCAGGAAACTTCTGCTTATCGGATTGAAAACTAAATACAATGCCCTTATATTGTGAGACCACATCATATAATTCTTCACCCGATGATATCGGCGATGCAACACTCCTTTCAACTCTACCTACAAAGAAGTCTTTTATGTTCTTTTTGTACTTGTGATTAATTGGCAATCAATAAATTATGTTTTACTATCATTTGTTAAGGTGAAAGCCTTGTTATTTTTTGTATAGTATGGATAACCTACTTTCCCATGCATGCTCTAACCATAAAAACATTTCATTTGTAGGAAAATCATTGACAATCTATATCAAAGCTATCTTCATCTAAAATTTTGGTTTTCTCGAGACATCATACATTAAAATCTCAAATGACTACAACTATTACAACTCATCAATTAACAGTTGAAGACAAACATCTATATTCCTACCTGGACTATTAGGATTGCGTATGACTATAGATAAGAACATGAACTCTGACCTCATACACATCCTTGGTGGCAAGTTTTAAATCATGGATATCACTAGCCAACAAGAATATGGTGTAGCAAATGACCTAAATGGATTGAACTCGTCTGTATATAACCTACAATATACATTGAGAATTAAGGATACACCTTATTAAATTATTTTTAGGCTTCACCATTAGAAGGGTGCATCATGACTCTATCCATCGTATTATGTGAATGATGCCATATCATGTGCTCAGCAGTGTTTGGAGACATGAATAACCTTTGTAATCTAGGAGTAATTACGAAGTATCTCTATTTTCTATGTGCAATAAGAGTCATTCTCTTGTTAGTTCTAGGTTTATACCGAGCATGCCCAAAGGTTCTGCACTCGATCAAATCTTTATTTTTTAGGTAGTACAACATGCAGAAGTTTGGACACATGCCAATTTTTTGGTATCCTAGACCAAGGGGTTTCATCATGGATTTAACAGCATATAAGTTCTTTTTCAACCTATTCCCTTCAAGTAAAATGCTTCTTGCCTATTTGATGATTTTTTCGCAACTGACCTCATTTTAGCCTATGATCTGACTTGATGGTGACACATGTGTAGCGACCAATAATTTAATGTGATTTGTACACCCATCCTATAAATTTTTGTCATGATCTTTTAAAAGAATAAAAATTTGGTTCACAACTGTATTTGGTTCTTCATCTACAAATGAATATTCACCTGTATCGCCCTTATTCATTCCCATTTCATCCATAATCATACTCCCATAATGATTACTATTATCATTCATAACTCCATGAACATTGTTATAACTAGAAGTTAAATCCATCCATGGTTTCTATAATGGTCTCTTTAGGAACATATGGTTCTCCATAGGCAAACTAAAACAAGTATTTCTCAAAGAACCATTTTTTTCTAAAAGATGCATCAAACATTCGGATCAAGAAAAGTTTTTTTTTACAGCTCTTAAATGGATATCTAATACTGCCTCCACTAATATTTTTTGGATTACATAATGCATGATTAATAAACTCTTAACCCCATTGCAATAATTCATCATATGCAACCCTTCGGGTGAAACTCAATAGTTCAAAGAACAATTATCCTTTACTTATATGAAACTTACATTAAATATTGATGACAACATGTATTAATTAACAATGTGAATTAAAAAAATTATCTGTACCTAACTAATTAGATGTCATTTATTTAACTCAAAATTGTTCAATCTGTTTTAATAATACCCTTAAATTAATATCAATTTTCTTCAAAAAATCAAATTCCTCTAAATTTACTAAAATTTTCAACTTAACAATAAAATTAACAAAATATGAAATGTACCCATTATATAAGCTATTATTTATTTATTATAAAACACCTATGATATAAAATCAAACTTAATTCCATCAAATGACAAACAAATATAATTTTTCAAAAGCTCAAACAAACCCTAATATGTATAAATCATACATTCATACAATAAGTTTCTATGAGAAAAAGTTATAAAACAAGTAAACAAACTATATTTACTACATTAAAATGCCTAAAAAAATTAACATTTAAAAAATGGGTTACAAGAAAAAATTGATAGTTCTTACTTGACATGGTGAATCTTCAAAACAAAATCGAACTAGAACAGGGATGCTGACAAACTGAGTGTTGGGGTAGTCATATTTGTTATGATGGGAGCTTGATTTGTGATGAAATGTGGGGGTGTTGTATGTTATTTTCTATAGAATAATAAAGGAGGAGGAGGAGGAAGAAGGGAGGAGGGAGGAGGGATTTGCTGTTAGGTTATAATTTCAATATTATTGATGGATTCATTGACGAGAATTATTGACAAACATATTTCCTTAGTAATTCCATCTATAATAACGACACATCATTTTTCTTATGTTTTAATTACATCATTTCAAACTATAATTTCCCTGGTGAATACTAATGTAAATTTTTTATTGGTGTATACTAAGGGAAACAACAAAGAAATATTATGTTGGTAAATTTCACTGTAATTTACCGACATGTTTTTTTCATCGGTATTTGCGTTTGTTTTTGATAATTTTCTAGTAGTGATCTATGTAATTTTGCAGTCAGGTTGTTTATGCTTTTGTTCTAAATGATGATATGATTTTCTATGTTTTGTTTTATTTATGAAATGAGTTTAGCTTTTTAATTTTATTTTTCTTCTTGCAATCTCCAAATTTTAAGGTATTATAGGATGTTCTCGCGCACTTGTGCCTGAGAAATTATTAGGTATCCACTTGAGAATTTTTTTTAAAATATCATGTGATGTCTTTATGATTATATATGTGTTGGGTTGATTTGAGTAAACAAATATTTGTTTGATTGTGATAATAAAATCTATAAACATTGAATTGATTTTGTTGTGTTTATTAGTTGAATATATGAAGAACTATTATGAGATAATATGAATTATGTAAAGATTTTTAATTGTGTTTAGGTTTTATTTGTGTATCATGTAGTGATTTCATAGCTTGGATGTGTATTAAGATAATTAAACATGAATTTATTTGGTTATTGTGATCATTGTTTTGATAAACTTTTGGATTGATTTTTTGGATTGCTTGAGATGATTTTGGTGATTAAATGATTGAGATATTGCATTGAGATGATGAATATGTATCATTGATTTGATTATGATTTTATTATGAAGTTTTCATATCTTAAAATTTGGATATGTTATTGTGAATAATGATTGATTGTATTTTTAATTGCATAGTTGTGTTGATGATTATAATATTTTGTCGTGTAACTGATTGTGAGGTTATGTTGATGATTATATGTTGATTTGGATAATTTAGTTTGATGTTAATTTGTTGTGGAAGCTTATATGAGGATCGATTGTGTTGAGGATTATAATGATTGGTTGTGTAACTAATTACGAGGTTATATTAATGATTACATATTGATTTGAATAACTTTGGTTTAATTGTTGTTTTTATTGTGGAAATTCGATTATGGAGATGATTTTGGGTATAATTGATTGACTGGGGAGTTTATTTTAATTTGTGTTAATTGTTCCTTTTAAATACCTTGTTTCAAAGAAAACAAATTTCAAGTCCAACAAGAGCATTGATGCTTCATCAAGTAGTAGTGTCGGTGATCAAGCTGCTTATTTAAGTGTTGATCATGAAGAAGTACATAAAGAGGCACCTAAAGAGATACTTACTAAACATGTTACTGACCAAGGCTCGTCCAACATAGATAACAAAGTTGGAATCCTTTTGTCTAAAGATATTATATCAGGAAAATTTATTGCAAAATGAATGGCTAATCACACAATGTAAGTCATGTTTTTCTCACTATTGAAATTCTTTATCTGTATTATTATGTTATTTTAGTTTTACATTAAATTAAAATGACTTCAATGAATTGATATTCAGGTTTATCAATGTTGAAGCTTCCTATTTGATTACTTCTGTCATAATCTAATTTTGGGTTCCCCTAAAATTATCTTTCTCTTATATATATATATATATATATATATATAGGGACCTATATTTATAAATAAAAGATGGAGGGACCAAACTAGATCTTTGATATTTTTTTTAGAAACTCAGTTGAACCCTTAAAGGACCTAAATGCAAAAGGTAATGCAAATTCAAGGTTAACTTAAATAGATATTGGATGAATTTGCATAAAAATCAATTCTGAGAACTTAATTAGATTTGTAATAGACTAATTTGATTTAATCATGGGTCTAATTAAAGGTTTAATTAAGTTTATAAATTAATGTAAGTCAAAATTAAAAGAATTAATTAAGTGCAAGGACTTAATTAGACTTTTAATCTGTTAGATTTTTTTTATTAAGGATTTAATTGATGAAAAATGAAGTTAAGAAGCTTAATTTGAGCTTCATTGAGATTATTGGAATTTTAAATGACCAAATTTAATTTTTCCAAGCTTAATTAGATGAAATCAAGGGTGAAATTGCAAGAAAATCAAAGTTTAATAGTCAATTAAATGCAAAATTAAAGAGATTCAAGACTAGGGACTTGTCTGCAAAAAGCGTGCAACATTGGGGGTTGTACCAAACTTTTCCAAGGACTATATTGAAGAAAATCAAAGTTTAAGGCTTATTTAGGGACTAAATTAAACAAATTGAAAAACAATGACTACTTTGAAAAAAGATGTCAGCTGTGAGGGATCTCAATTGATTTTTGACAAGGGCCTAATCACATAAAATTAATTAGTTTTGTCTCAATTAAAGACGTTTAAGCTTAATTTGAAACAAAAACTACCAAATTGAAACTTATTAAAATCGCAATTAGAAAACCCTAATTTTTAGGGTTTAAGCAGACAACTTGTCACTCATTTTTAATAAAGGAACAAAGTGACATGTCATTTTTCTCTATTTTATTGTCTTCTTCAGCCGAGAAAACTAATCGAATTACTATCTTTACGTGAATGAACGTGGCATTTCCTACCACCTCAGAGACTATAACCACCACCACCACTCGACTGAGAAACATCTCCTGTATAAGGATTAGTTATTCTCATCACATGTTTATACCTCATTTGGCTCAATCAACTCAACAATATCTTGTCCCTGATCAGCCTCCCCTGCATTTGACAAATTCAAGCTAATCAATGGTTCACCTTTCAATCAGTGAATATGGAGTTCTGGACCTCTAAATCAGATGAGACTTGATCTCATGTTAGATATACATCCCCTTTACAGGATCTATATCTTGGCTGGCTCCAATGACCTCCTATTTGCTACGGTTAATTCATGGAAAATGCACTTTCAATCAATCATTTTTGGCCATGTTTCATCCCAACTTTTTTATAGAAGTATCAAGAGTTTCTTAGACATCTAGAGAGAGGGAAAATAGAACAAAAAGGGAGAATAATGGTCTCTCAATAGAAAAGAGATAAAAAAATAGGAAAGAATTCCATATGACCTAGTTTTGGAAAAAACCATATTCAGGTCCACAAGTAGTTTCACAACCACGTTCCATTTTGAGGCTTTAAAAGGAGAAGAAATCATGGAGAAAAAAGGGAGGATCTGAGATAAAGTCATAGAGAAAAAAGAAAGGAAATATATAGAAATTAATAAGATACCTAGAATAGAATTGAAGAGAAAGTTATAAAGATTGTTTTGTTGAGAAAGAAAATGTGGAATCTAAATAAAAAGAAGTTGAAATTCAAGAAGAAAGAAGCAAACAATCTAGAGCAGGAAGCCACTTTCTCTTTGCAAGGTAAACTTTCAAACTTTGATGAGGAGGTAGAGCTCAATGAGCACACCCCTTCCTATTTTATTTTATCTTTTAAATGTTGCTCATAATGTTTGTTATGCATCCTTTAAAGTTTTTTTGTTAGTTTAAAAGCCATTATTTTTGTTTTGAATTATTTAAGCATGCTTTGAATATAGCTTATATAGGCTCAAGTATTGTTTAATTGCTTTGTTTTTGAAATGCTAAAATATGATAATGAAATAAAAAATGTTAGTAAAGAATGTTATTTTGCATGCTTTGATGTTTGGTTAATCAATTTTTGAAATCATTTCGAGATATGTTAAGTATTGAAGTTGTTATGTTTTCAATTGTTTTAGGTTAGCTTGTTGGATTTCTTGAAGTTATAAGCACTTGTTTGAGCTTCTGGACAATAAGTTTAATTAATAGAACAATGTTTATGCATAGAAAAATGTCTTTCTTTTTCTTGTTGTCATCATAGACTTTGCTTACTATTTTTGCTTTTGATTTTTGTTTCTAGTTGTTTTAATGATGTAAAGAAGTTGTTTTAATTTGCTAGGTTAAGTTTTGCTTTTTCTAGCTTTATTGCATTTTTTGGGTTAAGGCTTTGTTGTTCGGTTCCTAAGTTCGCTAACATTTTTGGGTTGATGTTCTTGCATTGAATATTGCATTAAGTCTTTGATTTATGTGTCATTTGATCATTTGTTAACTCTTACCACTACCAAAAAATTGACAAATACTAATAGAAACATTGATGAAATTTTTTTCATCGGTATATTGTGGTGCATTTACCGACCGAATTTTCCATCGTAAATCCATCGGTAAACACCAATAGAAATATTCTCACGGCATATACTGAGGGAATTGTAATGGAAAATGAATGAATAAAAAAATCCAAACAGTACAATGACATGTAAGTTTTACAAATGACCTTACCGACAGAATTAAACCGACGGTAAAATTCATTTGTGAATATGCTGATGGAAAAATTTCTTCAGTATATACCAACGACATTATGGAGAGTATTATAGTGAGATTCAAAAAGGCAAATCTTATGGTGATATGGCATTTCTACCTATAGAATTGCCGACGAAGTTACTATCGGAATAATTTCATCGGTCAATCCATTATTAATTTTTTATTTATGACCTGGCACTCGACCCTCCTCTCTCCCTCCCCCATTTCTACTTCTTCCTAGTGTATTTTTTCTGCAACAAACAACCACCCCCTCCTCCCCAATCTCAACACAACCTCCCATAACAAATCCAGCCACCACAATACTCAATTTGTCAGCATTCATGTTGTGATTCAAATTTTATTAAGGATTCTCCCCCTTAAATAAACAAATCTACCTGTTTTTTTTATTTGAACACAATTTTAAAATGTTTTGGTGTTTACTTGTTTTATAGTTTTTTCTCATACAAATTTGTTGTATGACTTTATGATTTGTACATGTTAGGGTTTGTTTTATATTTTGAAAAATTATATTTTTTTGTAAATTGATAAGACTTATGTTGAATTGCTGACTTGGGTGTTTTGTAATGAATTAAATAATGGCTAATTTAACGGGTCCGTTTTATATTTTATCAATTTTATTACTGAGTTGTAATTTTCGGTAAATGTGTACAAATTTGAATTTATGTAGATAATTGATAATGAATTAAGAAAAAAAATAAAATGAATTGAATAAGCTTGAGCTAAACTAATAATTTTGCAAATTTGTTTAGTTAACACAGTTAATTAATACATGTTGTCATTATTATTTTAAATAGATTTGATATAAGTAATGGATGATCGTTCATAAATGTATTAAGATTCACTTCAAGGGTTGTAGAGGATGGATTATTGTAATGAAGTTCAGGGTTTTATTAATTACACAATATCTAATCCGAGAGATATTAGTGGAGGCGGTATTAGATGTTCATGCAAGAGGTGTAAGAATAAAAAGTTTCTTGATCCAAATATTGTAACGATACATCTTCTACAAAAAGAGTTCATTGAGCAATACATGTTTTGGTATGCACATAGAGAACCATATGTTCCTCATGAGACCATGGTAGAAAGGATGATTGGGTCAACTTTTAATGCTAGCAATGTTCATGGAGTTATAGATGATAATAGTAATCCTTATAGGAATATGGTTATGGATATGATGAGAATGAATCAGGGTTATACCGGTTCAATCATAGATGAAGAACCTAATACAAATGTGACCAAGGTTTTTGATCTTTTGAAAGATTTTGATAAATCGTTATGGGACGGTTGCACAAATCACAATAAATTATCGATTGTTGCATATGTGTTCACATCAAATCAAATCAAGGAGTACAAGAACCCATCCCATCTGTAAAGCCGAGTGGTAATGGAGATGAGATCACAAATGGGTAGTACATGTGCATCCCTTTATTGGCCCTACAGTCCTGGGGACGACTAGCTTCCTCCTCCTCTAGAGTCGCCTCTATTCTAGTTTTATTGTATTTGAACATACAAATATTTAACTTTGTAATAACTATTTTATTTTTATATTAAGATAATTTATTTTTAAATATTGGAATTTTATATTAATTTAATGTTTTTAATTTTTTTCTATTTGTTAATAGATTTTAAAAAAATATTTTAAAATTATTATTGATGGGGTTATCAACGGACTTATTTTGTTGATATATTTCAGAGAGTTGGAAAAGAATTAAAGCCAATGCCAATGCTACTGTTAACTAATCGATGGAATCATTCCGTCGATATATTCTATAGAGTTGAAAAAGAATTACTACAAATGTTAACTCACCGACAGAATCACATACGATTCTCCTGTCGGTGATATGCTAAATAGTATTAAGGGAACTACCGATAAAATGAAGCAGGTAATTTGTTTTTTAGCCACACATGGTCCATTTGTAAAGCCATTGATAAATTTATTAACGATGGACTTACCAACAAACTATAAATTACAGACGAGCATTTTTCTAATGGACATTTTCTGTCTATGATCTCATTGGTAAAATAATCACAGACGGACTGTTAGTATGAATACCGACAAAAATATATGTCGATAAAACTGTTAAATCTGGTGGTGTACACATGCATACAATCTTTTTTTATTAATAATCTAAGATTCTCATGATTTTGCCAATAATGCTTATTTTTTTTCTTTTTTATGCTTTTACCAAACAAACCTCAAATAATTTCCAAGACATTTATAGACCATTTTAAAAATATTTGTGGGTCCCTAGCATGTTTTTCCAATAATTTTATTTAATATTTGGGGTGTAAAATTACACTGTAAGATATTGACCCGATATTAAATATATATGTTTTATCTTTAAAATTTCAGAAAATCCCCAAACAAATTTAAAAAAAAAATAAAAAAATATATGTTTTTATTTGTGTGTATACTATCAAACTCTAAAACTTTTCATACATATTTTATAAAAAAAATTACATCTTCATCATATTTTGAAAAAAAAAAATCAATGAGTATCACAACAAGTTTATGATTATCTATTAGGATTTGACCAAAATTTCAAAAACAAAAAACCATAAAAATCATTATGTTTAAATTTAGGATATGTATTTTTTTTATTTGTTTTTACTTTAGAATGGTTAAGTTCTTAGCCTAATAAGATAATGATCTTATTACTGATGGATCATATTGGAATCAAGTTTATGGTAAGCATTTAGCCCATGTTATAAGGATGATTATAATGTTTCAATGTTAGGCACATAACATTTCAGCCTAAGCCAGAAATAACCGTCCGTTAAGAAGATGGTCTGAGATAGGGTTTAAGAACAATTAGTTATTGAGTTGCCTAGTATAATAGTAGAAATGAGGGTAGATGATGAGAATGCCAAATGTCATATTTTTCTCCATTAATGTTTAGTATTTTATAATAATATGATGCCTAAATGTACTTATTATTCTTATATTTCGACTTAGGATGTAAATGGAGGCATTAATGGTGAAAAGAAATTAATTAGATGATTTTGGATAATTTTGACACAACTTTATAATTGGGGCACAAATCTGTCATCGAGCTCCAATTGGATGATCCAAAATGCTATGGAATCCTAAGGAAAAAATCTATAACTTTCATGTTTTGATGTTGGAGAGATACTGACAATATCAAGGTCGGAATTGGGCATAAAGACGTTGCACCTATGCCACCAACGTGCTGGAACGTCCTTAGGCATGCTGTGTTTGTTTCCTAGAAACTGGTTTTCGGAAAACCACTTTCCAAACTTTCCTATATTTGTTTGCCATTAGAAAAGTAGGTCAACAGAAAACACTTTCGGTCAATGAAAAACACTTTCTGGTGAAAGGAAAATTTAGCTTGGTTTTCAGGAAAGTATTTTCCTTTTATTTTGGGCAGAAGTTGTGAAAAAAATTAGAAATGTCATATTATTTGCTAATGATATCAAATTTGATCTTCAAACTTTTGATTGCGATATATATTTTGTTTTGAATATTTGTTTTTCAATTTCATCCCTTATAATTTAATTTTTATATTAATTTTGGTCCTTATTTTTATAATTGTTGTTTGCTTTTTCCTTATTATTTTTTAATTGAACTTTTTTATCTATCAAATTTAGTTCTCATTCTTTTGATTGTTACTTATTTTATTTTAAATAATTTATAAAATGTTAATTATTATTATTTTAATTTTTTCATCTTTTAATTTTTTTTTATTTTTTAGATTTGATCTCTATTATTTTGATTATTAATTATTTTATTTAAGATAATTTATGAAATTATATATTTTTTTTCAATTTTATTCCCATTCAACTTTTTAATTTGTAAGATTTGTTCCTCAATATTTTAATAAACTTGAAAAAAATAAAACATTAATAAGTTATTTTCTAGCTCATTTTCCATGACATAACCAAACACTAGAAAATGTTTTTCAACTTATTTTCCATTACACTACCAAACATTGGAAAATAATTCACTTTCCCGGAATTCACTTTCTAAAAGAAAACTACTTTCCAGCAAACAAACGGGGCAAATATGATGTGATTTATTTTTGAAAGCTTCTAGACTTGGTTTATAAATTGCAGTTGAAAATATCACTTTCCTTATTATATTACGACTCTATTTATTATTTAATAATTTTATTAAATATTCAGGTTTTATGATTATTATTGGAGATTATATATTTTTAAAAGATTTTGTAGGCTTCTAAAGAGAGAAAAAACATGTAAAGGAGAAAAAGGGAGATAAGATCATATTTGGTCTCCCCTTTCTCTTTTTTCTTCCTCTTCCCTATTTTCTTTATCTCCTTTATTATTTTGATGATGGTACTATGTAATTAAATTTGACTTGGTCAAAGTAAACGAAAGCCTCTAAATTAATAAAATTATGAGATCTAATTTGTTTTTATTGTTTACTTTATGCTTTAAGTGTTGAATGTTCTTCGATGCCTATTTATCATGATTGTCTCATTTAATTATTATGAGGCCTCTAGTTTATTATCCATTGTAATCTACTGTTAGGTTAGATATCATATTCATAATTGTTTGATCTCTATAATCTATGAAGTAACTAAGATTTAATGATTTACTATGTCAAAAATTAGTAAATCTTATGAAGAATTTTTTATTAAATTAAATGCAATTGCTTGTGCTTGTGTTGTTTAGTTTCATCAATCTCTCTAATTTTTAAGGCTACTACTAGATTAAAATTTAGGGCTTGTCTTAAGTTGTTTAGTAGTTAGAGTTAATTAGATTGTTTGTTTTCTAATTAACTACAACTTAAGAGAGATAGGAAAATAGTTCTAATGATGAATATTCAAAGTATGAATTAATATGTATGCATCGATGATCAATTGTAAAAGACCTGATGATGGATGTTGACTTTGACCAATGTTTGTTCTTTTGATTGATTTTGATGTTTTAATATGAGTTGTTTCTTGGTTATTTTTCTTTAGACTATTTTTGTTATACTCAACCTACCCCAATCATTGTTCACATAGCACAATATTAGGTTAAATACTCTTCTGAGAATGATCATTACTCACACTACTATATATTTTGTTAAAGAGTCTAGGTTTTATTTTGGTTGCCTAGGACAACACACCAGTAGAACTAAGAGCAGAAGTCGAACAAAAAAGTAATAGACAATGGAAGCAAGTATGTGTGTATTTGGCTTTACATTTTCTTTCCCTCCTAGAGCTTCTAGTTCAAGATCTTTTCCTCACCCTCTACCTTTCTATAAATTTTAATTTGTTGTTTAAAAAATATGTGTATGGAATTAAGTTAAATAAAATTATTGATTATGTATAAAATTTAGTTTATAATACTTTAAATTTTTTTTTTATTATTATTATTGTTGTTGTGAGTTTAGACTTAACAAAAATGCATTTGGAATTATAATAGCTAAGCGATATAAAAAGAGAGAGAGTGTGTGAAACGCGGACAAAGTTACTATTCCATTGTTGATTTTATCGGCAATATATATACACATCTTATCAGAAAGTTACAGAATGTTTGTGTATTTTTAACGGAATCTATAATGGAATAGTTTGTCGGTAATTAAGGAGATTTTTATCGGTGATTTCATCAGCAATGTTCACTCCTATAGAACTTTCAATGAAATCAACCATGGAATACTCCGTGGAAAATTAAGGTGCATTTATGATGGAATCATCGTCGATGGAATAGTCTATTAAAAATTAAGGTTGCTGACGGACTTTCTACCAGAATATGGGTGGTAAAATCTAATTTTCTGGGGTGAATATTCTATCAAACATTTTGTTGGAAAAGAAAGTAGCCGACGGAACGCGAATCCCTTACGAGCAACTTAGCAACATGTTTCATTCCATTAGTACTTTAATTGCCGACAGAGGTTTTCAATTGCCATTTCAGCTCATTACTAAAATGGTGCTATGGACCCTTCAGTTTCAAACTAAGAGATAAGCAGCAGATAAATGACCGAAAAAGGAAATTAAAGAAGATTGCCAATTAGGTATAACTATGGGAATGACAAATTGAATAAATGAAAGTTGAATAAATGAAAGGAAAAAAAGTAGAACGAAGCTTGAGAAGTTTTGTGATTTAGGGTTTTTTTTTTTATATTTTCTAACCAAGTTTTTTTTTTCTATTTTAAGGCTATTAATTGGTTTTTTAAAAGGTTTATATGGCATTTATTGGGTGTTTTTATATGAAAAATGATTAAAAATAGTTTTTTTGGTCCGAAAGTCAAAAACCTAACTTTCTAGTCTAAAAATAGCTGAAAATTAGGTAGTTGGTAGATAACTGACTATTCGCTTTATTTTTTTCAAAAAAAAATCATCTTATAATTTAATATATATATATATATATATATATATATATATATATATATATATATATATAAACAAAGTCAAGCACGTGGACTTGACCTCTAGGCCCAAGTATGCCTAAGACCACACATCTAGCCTTCTTTTATTTAGGTTAGATATTGGGCCTGACTGTTTTTTTTATTCTAAAAAAATATTTAATATAATAACTCACTAACTCTTGATTTTGACATGGTTCTTAAATGATATTACAAGTTTTCATTAGAACTAGATGGCATGCCCGTGTGTTGTCACAGGCTTATGGAGCAAATGTGTTTGATTAAGTTATAATTGCAAACCAGTGTTAGACAAGTAATAGAAACTGAAGGTGCAATAGAGCCAATATTCCATAAGAAAAAAAAATTGTTTTGGTAATCAAAAACTTATAGACTAAATAAAATGAGTTGTGGCAATTCATAGTGTTTTCTAAGAAAAGCTACAGTATTTTGCCTACACGATTTATCTATATTGTAATGTTAACAATATATACTTAATATGCAAAAAATTAATAATAATAATAATAATAATAATAATAATAATAAATTTCTTAAGAATAATCTTAAAATCAAATTTTTATTTTTAAATTTTTTAAATAGTTTTAGACTTGATTTTGTCACATTTATTATTTTTTTAAGCTTTCAATAACATAGAAAATATGGACACATTATATATATATATATATGGAATTTTGATAATAAATTGCTCATTAATATTGAATGAAGGTAAAATATTTTTTTTTATTTTTTTATAAAATTAAGAACCCATGACAAGAAAATATATTTGTTTTTTGTTGAAAATATATATTACTAAGAAAGGGAAGAATTATACTAGATTTTTTTTCTAATGGAGTTTAAATTATTTATTTTCTAACAAAAAACAATTTTATTTTTGTATAATAAAATAAAAAGATTTGAAGAGCTCCATGCAACATTAGATCAAATATCTTAATATATATTTTTATCTCAGTTTTTATATTTAATATTTAATTGAAATCAAAAAATTTAATATCAATTTATTTTATTAAACATTTATATAAAATTTTTAACTTACAATTAAATAAATTTTTATGGTAAAAAAAAAAAACTAACACCCAAGCCTTTTTTGCGTTGAAAAACATTGCTACACGGGCAAGAATCAAAATAGTGTGTGTGTGTTGTGCAAGGGTAATTTGGTCATAAACTATCAGATGATCATGTCATGAGAAAAAATTATGTAGTGTGGGTGTATGAAGTCGATCTATGTCATGAGAAAACCCCAGGCTGAGGGCAGCAGATTGTCCATGACCATGACTACGTAAAACCTAGTCATGAGTCAATAAAATTACAGACGAACAAGATGGATAAAAGAATGTATAAACTATAAACCACAGTGTTTTACCTTTCCATGCATGTCGTTTTATTGGCTCCAGTTTTCTAAACACTGTCAGCTGTCAAATAAGTCACAACGTGTTGGTCTCCCATTGGCTATCATAAACAGTTTAGGTTCCCCCAGGTGATAATAGCTGTCTCTGGAAGCCGTAGAATCTGAGCAGTGATCTGCCCTGAGGGACGCGTGTCGAGATTAGAGCTAGGGAGTACGAATATGCTTGGTGATTGACGTCTGTCGAAGGCGTGCTCAGAAAAGTTACTGTACAATAATTGGGCGGGCTGCCTATTTCAAGCCTTTAGTTTTTTTCCTTGACTTCTCGAGCTATGGTTTTGATTGATTTGACTTGAATCTGCCCAAAAAAAGAAAATTCAAAAACGTTTTTTTTTTTAATTTAAAATGTACTTATTATGATGGTGGAATTACCTTTCTAGCGTTTCTTATAGTATAAATTTGGTGTATATTATTTTGGTTTTGAGAAAAAATCAATTAGCATGTGACTAGCTTAATATTTGTCAGGTGTTCTATTGCGAATTGGATAAAAGTGGTAATTAAAAACTTAAATTTATATTTGATAAAATTTATTAATAATTATATACTCCAATAAATATAAAAAAACAATAACTCCTAACATTTAACATCCTCACAAAAAAATATCAAAAAAGATCATCTTATTATTTTCTAGCATTCCATTAATTTTTATTTAAAAGCTAAAAAATTTTTATATTAAATATTACAATTTTACCATTGATGTTTTAAAAAACTAGTCACTTTCAACCTTCCAAAACAACAGTAGCAAAACCTTGAATTTCTCCTCATCTAAGTAATGAAGACCTAGTTTTTGAAAACAAAGAAAACTAGTGTTATAAAATAATCTCCTCCAAATAATCCTCTCTCATTTCCCCCACAAGTGTTATCAAATATGCTACTTTATTTCACATTAAAAAAAATAAGATGTTTTGTTGTACTTTATAATGTGAATGACACCAAATCAATAGATTTTGATGTTGGAGAAAAGATTTGGAGGGAAAGCCAACATCTTGGCACTTGACATTATGTAATATAAATAATTTTTTTTTTCAGAATTAATTAATTTAAGTTCAGTAATTAATCTTCAAAATTAATTAATTAATTAATTATGAATGACACTTTCTGTTAAGTTGTTCAATTAATTTAAATGAAGAGTTGCCTTTTGAATTCTATATACATATTGGTCTGAAAGAATGTTATTTTCTTTATAAATATCAGTTTAATATTGACAAAAATTAATTAAAAAACAATATTTTTTCTCCCTAATTTTTCTCTAAAAACTCTCTGTTTATGCTTATCAAAAATAAAACTAAAATTCTTAATAAACTTATTGAAATTGTTGTCTATAAGTTTAAAGCTTTATTGTATCCTGAAGGTATATTGTTCTAACCATGAAATAAATATAGTAGGGGTAATTAACACCTTAAAGATAATGATCTTCATGCTTCAAAGTCTATTTGCTATACTCACTGACATAACAAATTTAAGGTATTGATCTGCAATAAAGTCCAAGACTATGGTGAATCAAGAGTTTATGAAGCTGGATCGTTTTGATGAAACATATTTTGTTTGTTAGAAAGATAAGATGATGTTTTTGTTGACTGCTTTAAAGATCTTCTACATACTTGTTCTAAATTTGCCTGAAATTCTTGCATCTACAGTTGAAGACAATGATCAATTAAAGACAGATAATAAAAGACAAAATGAAGATGAATTGCTATATAGAGGCTTTATACTCAATACTTTGTCAAATCATCTGAATGATCTTTTTATATTCATAAAGTCTTCAAAGGAAATCTAGAAGTCACTAGAGTACAAATACAACACAAAAAAAGGTGCAGACAAATTTCTTATTATGAAATATTTTGAGTTTTCAATGATTGATAATGTTTCTTCTATGGATCAAGTCCATGAGTTACAAGTCCTAATTTCTAAACTTATGAACTTGAAAGTGGAAGTTCCTGAAGCATTCTAAGTATGAGGAATAATTGAAAAACTTCCTCCTAGTTGGAATGATTATAGGAGGAAGAAGTTTATGCATACCACAAAAGAATTTTCTCTTGAACAGATTAAAAAACACTTGCGGATTGAAGAGGAAACCAGAATTCATGTAAATAAATTCATAACTAAATCTACAAAAAAAAAAGAGTGAATTATATTGAAGGAAATCAGAATGTTTAAAAGAAATATGCTGGAAAAAAGAGGAAATCTTTTGAGGCAGCAAAGAACTTTAAGAATCCAAAAAACACAAGCAATTCAAAGAAAAGAAAGACCTATTACAATTGTTGTAATAAAGGGCACGACAAACATGAGTGCAGGTTTCAAAAGAAATAGAATCAAGATGATTCTAGCAATGTCTAGAATTCCAATAATGCAAATATGGTTAAACAAGAAACTAAGTTGGTGGCAATGATTTCAAAGCTATCTAATGGAATGATTAATGAACTTTATATAGCTGCAAGTATCATGTCTAATGATTGGTGGTTGGCACGACCAAAAGATTGATGTCTTCTCCCAAGTGTAGGAGTGTCGAAGTAATAAATAACCTGGCAAGACCGGGGTCGAACCACAGGGAGGTTAATTGTATAAATTATAAGCAGCAATAATACAATAATAACAATAACAACAATAACAACAACAACAACAACAACAACAACAACAATACTAGTAGTAGTAGTAGTAACAACAACAACAACAACAACAACAACAATACTAGTAGTAGTAGTAGTAACAACAACAACAACAACAACAACAACAACAATAATACTACTTGACTTGATGAATGGGTGGCCACATCTTGACTTGATGACAATTCTTATCTTCTTGTCTGCCAAAAACGTCATTGATAACGTCATAATTTGAACAGACTTTAACATGAAAGTTCTAGGAAATTGTCTCATCTTTCTAGGGTAAAAATTTGAGATCATATGGACTTCTAGAACTCGAGATATAGGCTGAACACTGAACAGTGTCTGGGCTGCAGGACAGATTCGGACTTCTTCGTTGTTGCTACAATTTGGACTTGAAAATGGCCTTGTTAAATCTTGGGCTCCCATAAAAGTTGTAGGCCTATGTCTTACCTTTCCATCCATATAAAGTAGACCTAAATCCGAGATCTACAACTCCAGATATGACCCGATTACTGAACAATGTTCCAGTTTGAACTACACCAACATCTCTTTTCTAAGTTTGGCCATCTCTTTGTCCTTTCAATTTCAGTACTTCAACTCATTATTCAATTCTTTCATTTATGTGATAGGCATGCATTTAAGATGAACACTTACCATAAATTAAAGGTATCTTATATTATTAGATATGTTATTATAAAACATGCTTTAGTTAAGGAGTTATTGATACTTTAAGTGCAAAATGATGATATAAAACCTTGATAAAAATGCACTTTTAAGTACTAATCAGTGGTATGATTTTGGTGCAACCATCTATGTATATAACAATAAAAATCATTTTAAATATTATGAAGTTGTAGAAGACGGACAAGAAGTTCTAATGAGAAATTATAATGCTGCAAAAGTGATGGCAAAAGGAAGTGTTGAACTAAATTTCACTTCTGGAAACAAAATGTTATTGGTTAATGTCTTATATATACCAGATATAAGATATAAGAAAAAATATTGTATTTGTAAATTTGCTTTGTAAGAAGGGTTTTAAGGCTGTTTTAGAGTCAGATAAGATTATTTTTTCCTAAAATAAACTATTTATGGGGAAGGGCTATTCATGTGGAAGAATGATCAATCTTAGTATTAATAATAAAGTTAGTGTTTCTATTTATATGACAAAGTTATCTTTATCTTTATGACATGATCATTTGGAACATTTTAGTTTTAAATCATTAAAATATATGGCTAAACATAATTTACTTTCTTATAAAATTAAAGATAAAAGAACATGTCAAATCTGCATTCAAGCAAAGATGACTAGAAAATCCTTTCTTAAAGTTAAAAGAAATACAAATTTATTAGAACTTGTGCTTTCTAATATATGTGAATTGAATTGCATCTTAATGAGAGGAAATAGGTATTTTATAACTTTTATTGATGACTATTCAAAGTATACTTAAGTTTATTTAATGAAACATAAAGATCAAGCTTTTCAAACATTTAAGAATTATAAATTTGAAGTTAAAAACCAAAAGGGAAAGAAAATTAAAATTACGAGTGATGAAGGTGTTAAGTATTTTTTTTCCATGTAATTTTCTTCATTTTATAAAGAAAATTGAATCATACATCAAACTAATTCTCCATATACACCACAATAATATAGTTAGGCGGAAAGAAATAATAGAACTCTTATTGATATGCTTAACTCTATGGAAGCGAACTCCAAACTACCTACCTACTAGTTTATAAGGAAAAGCTTTACTCACTGCTTGTCATATACATAATTGAATTTCTTCTATAAAATTAAAAGTTTCTCCATACAAGTTATGGAAAAATAAAAACCAAACTTAAATTATCTTAGAGTTTGAGGTTGTCTTGTCTTTTATAGAGTTTCGGATCCTAAAAAAATAAAATTGGGACTTAGAGCTTTATAGGGAAATTTTATTGGCTATGATAAAAATTCAAAAGCATATAGAATATTAGATTTGAGTTCTAATGTAATTGTGGAATGCAAAGATGTTGAGTTTATTGATATAAATTTCAAACTGATTCCAATTCAATTAATGAATGAACTAATAATTCTAAACTAAAGTCAACAACTAACGCATGTTTTGATCCAAGTTCTAGGAATAAAAGAATTCAAAAAGATCATCCTTTTGAACTTTGGAGAAGCCAGCGTGCTAGAAAAGGAAAGACTTTACATCCTGATTATATATCTTCATAATCTATTGTTTTCTTAGTTGAAGGCAATATGATTGGTGTGCTTAATAAGATAGCAATCTTATTAATATTGGAAGATGGTCCTAAAACATACAAAGAGGCAATGATGTCTCGAGATGTTACATTTTGGAAAGAGACAATTAATGATGAGATGAATTCATTATTATATAACAATACTTAGACTATTGTTGATTTGCCTCCAGGTTCTAAGACAATTAGATGTAAATGGGTTTTTAGAAGAAAGCATAATAGTGAAGAATCAATTCAAGCTTCTAAAGCAAGGTTGGTAGCCAAGGGCTTTAGAAAAAAAGAAAGGAATAGACTATTTTGATACATATGCTCTAGTGGTTCGTATAACATCTATAAGAGTACGTTTTGCTTTATCATCAATTTATAATTTGTATGTACATCAAATGGATGTTATGATTGCTTTCCTCAATGGTGAATTGGATGAGGAAGTCTATATAAAGCAACCAGAGGGTTTTTTTTTACCAGGAAATGAGCATAAAGACTGAAAATTGATTAAATCTCTATATGGATTGAAACAAGCACCTCGACAATTGCATGATAAATTTGATTATTTAATTTTAGAATATGGTTTTAAACATAATAGTGGTGATTAATGTATTTATTCTAAATTTATAAATGATTTTGGTGTGATAATATGTCTTTATATGGATAACATGCTCATTATTAGTATTAACATGAATGATGTTAATGATATGAAGTAATATCTAACCTCAAAGTTCAAAATGAAGGACTTAAATAAGGTAGATATAATTTTGGGTATCAAAGTAAGAAAACATAGTGGAGGTTTTTGCTCTTTGTCAATCTCATTATATTAAGAAAGTCTTATGTAAATTTAATCATTTGAATATCAAAGAAGCAAATACTTCAAATGATGTTTCCTTTAAGTTGATAAAAAGTACTAGTAGATCAATTGCTCAAATTGAATATGATATTACAATTGGTAGCTTAATATATGTCATGCATTGTACTATATCAAAAATTACTTTCACAATGTGTAAATTGTCTAGATACACAAGTAATTTTAATGTGGATAATTGACTATAAATTTAGAATTATTTTATAATAATCTTCCAATTTTACTTGAAGGTTATATTAATGCTACTTAGATAACTAGTGAAAGTGATAATAAGTCGATCTATGGATGTATATTTACTTTAGGAGGTGGTGGTGTTTCTTAGGCTTCAAAGAAATAAACATGTATAACTCTTTTTATAGTGAAATCCAACTTCATAGCTCTAGCACCATAAATAAAGAGGTTGAATGATTGAGAAATATGTTACTAGATATTAAGTTGTGGCCACAACTGATATCATCTATCTACTTACACTGTAATAGTCAAACAACTATGTCTAAGGTATTTAGTACAATTTACAATGAAAAATCTAGACATATCAGCTTGAGACATGAATATTTAAGGAAATTATTTTCTTATAGGATAATTACTATTGAGTATATCAGATCTTGTAATAATCTAGTAGATCCTTTAACTAAAGGTCTCTCAAAAGATTTAGTTAGAAGTACTTCTACTAATATGGGCTTAAGACCATTTAACTAAACTTACTAATAACAAGAACCCAACTTTAATTATTAGTATTTGCTAGTTAGGAGTTTAATGGGTAAGAAAAATTATTAGTAAAAATGGTGTACAGTAGTTTGTGTATGAAATCATGATTTATAAAATTAATATTCCAATTAAATGGGAGGATGAGTGATTAACACTCTTAATGAAACCTCCATGTAAGAAGGAAACTTCACCTATATGAACATATGAAGTGGTGTCACTTCCGTAAAAGTTTGGAAAACTTTGTAAATATTCATGAATTTAGAAAGTAGCATAATGATATATTAGTTCTAAAAATAATGATGAACTTCTGTTTTGGATTAATTAGATCATGTGTAGTATTTTTCAATTTTATTGAATGAAATCTTGATTTAAACTCTTTTGCGATCAAGATTTCTTTAGAGTTTTGAAATGCTTAAACTAAGGAAAGGTTTAAATCAAAAGATACCTTATTTTATGCATGAAATATGGTACAACCTAATATTAAAAGCTAAGTGGGGGATTTTTATAAAATATAACTTGCATTTTAGGTACTTAAAACTTTATCTCATATTGAAAAGGTAAGAGGTTTTGTTATACCTTATAATATGAGGGACATCAAATCAATAGATTTCGATGTTAGAGGGAAGATTCAGATGGAAAGCCAAAATTGATAAATAATGATAAAGTTTGTTATCTTTTATCTTCTTTTCTGTTATAAAGAGGAAAGGAAGATGAAAGGATAACAAACTTTCTCATTATTACAATTAATTTGGTCTAACAAGCTTTGGAAAGAAAAAATAGTGAAAGGGAAAGAAGGAAAGAAAAGAGAAGGAAAATAACAATTTATAACTAATAAGCTTGAAGAAGGTATAACTATGTAAAATTTCAAGGGTGAAGTCTATGTGGCCTACCTATTTATGTTGTCTTAATCTTTAAACCTCCTTTTATGTTGTTTGAGCTCATCTTGTAATTTTTATTTTATTTTGGTGCTGGAATAATTTGATGTTTTTTGACAGAGTTTGTTTTGTTTTTGTTTTTTTAAGCATGTTTTAGATTGCTTAAGCTTTTGTTATGATAGTTTGTTTTAGTTTTTGTCAATAATATGTTAGTGAGGCTTGCACTAAATACATGATTCTTGGTTTTGATACTTGTTTGATTATGTGTTTTTAGCCTAATAGTATGATAATGATTTATTTCAATTGTATTTGGTTTTAATTTGAGATCCACATTGTTGGGTTTCTTTGGATCTTCTTCGTGTTCTTAAGTTGTTTTTGATATTTTTTCTGCGTTGGATCCTTTTTAGTTAAAGGTTTTTGTGTTTTTATGTTTTTTTAAGTTTGATTTGTTTTAAGTTTTAATTTTAGTTTTGGTTTAGTTTCAATGTCTTTGATTTGGTTTATGGTTGAACCAAATATTTTAGGTTAACCTTGTCGAGTCAATGTGGCCGAGTCAACCCGGTCAAGTCAAATTGGATCAAAGGTTAAGACCCTGTTTAGCTGACAATGTTTTTGCTAATTGGTTTGTTTTGGTTTAAGGGTGTGTTTGACAAATACTCCTTATGCCTATTTTGAAAGTTTTGGTTTTTAAAAAAATGAGTTTTGTCAAACATGACTTTACAAAAAAATGATTTTTGCTTGTTGCATGCGGCTCAATCCTTATAAAAAAAATTGTATTTTATTTATAAAAAGGAAAAACATTTTTTAGCATTGTTTTTAGAGAATTTATATGCATTTTTTTAGGATTTACAATAAGTTTGTGAAATTCTTTAAAGATTTGACGAATATTTCAATAACTATAAAAATTTTAATTCCTAAAAATTAATGGTCAACGTTCTGGTATAAATACTAGATCTACCAGTAGGCTGGTATTAAAGTATTAGGAGTTGACTAGAAAATTCTCAAAATTATTTTGGATATTCAATAATTTTAATTGCAAGTATTTTTCACCACAATATATGAGTTATGGAAAACACTTTTGCCTTCTATGATAGGTGAACCCTGTTAGGGAATCTATATGGATTCTTCCTATAAGAATTTACCCAAACATACGAGCCTATAATAAATTTAAAATACCAGATTTATTCATGAACGTAAATCTTCATTTTGAGCCATTGATAGACCATTGGTTAGGAACCCATCAACACTTTTAAACCATATCCAAAACATACATTGCAACTTATTTCAGGTAAAGTGCGCTAGGGGTGTTAATACCTTTCCTAGCCATAACTAGTCCCTTACCCTGGAATTTCAGATGGGACCAATTCACTTGGGTCTCCTAGTCATGCATATTTTATGCTACTCATGCATACACGTTCAATGTGGATGAATAACTTCATGCATCATTAGTCTATTTGTGATATATCGCTTTGGAATGCATGCACATGGAAACTTCAAATTAAGTGGGGGAGCGGCGGCTTACCCTATGACTTTCAATCAGGATTTAAGTTCATAAAACCATCTGACTCTTTGCTTAGTGTTTCGACTAGCAGTGATTGGTATACATATCATCCTACTACCTACTAAGCTCCCATATTACCTTTACGAGGGTAATCACTAGGACAACAAGAGATCTTTTTAAGACTAGATAGTGTTTCACATAAAAAGACATAGAACCTTCTTGCAGGATGTATGTTCCACAATTAAACACTATTGCATTAAGACATGCCCAACCATAAAAAAACATCTAGAATTGCAGGACTTAAGGCTAATAAAATGGCCACCATTAAAGAGATGACCTTTGTTGAATACAAGTAGGATTTTGAATCTCTACAGCTGTTAAAAAGGGATTGCTTGAGACTAGATGATAGAAAATTGTCACCCATAAAAAAATGTGAGTTGCTCTGAAAATAACTTAAAGAAGCTCATCTCACACATGAAAAGCATCCACAAGGATGGGTTTTTTGTAGAATATGGGAGGATAGCGAAAATCATAAAGGTGTTCGTGCAAAATTCAGCAATGAAAAGCCTTGATGTATTTTTGGGACCCCAAGTATCAGTGCTTCATTTTTGAAAATGTAGACATGTGTCCTAGTTCGGAAGAGTATGGTTGTATTGACTAAATTTCCTCAAAATCTATATAAAGTCTACTTTCACCAAATTACGATAAAGTGTTAACTAAATTGGTCAAATTGATCAAAGCTTCAAATCTCCATAAGTTATTAGAGAAAAGTGTTAGTGGCCTAAAGTGGAAGATGACCAAAGAGGTATTCAAAAAGATGAAGAATGACTCTAGATTTGTTGAAGAAAAGGGTTGAATACTTACTTTAGAAATCTTTAGGTTGGTTTTATTTCCAAACCTCATTGCAATCATCGGTTTAGAGGCAACTATAGCTTTTGTCGCATATGAAAACACTCAGATAAATCCCAATGTGATGTTACTAGCAGAAACTATCTCGATACTCAACCATTATAGGAGGGTTAGCAAAGGATCAATGAGATGTTGTGAACAAGTATTGTACATATGAATGATTAGCCATATAGAAGCCAAGAAGCCGATATTTAACAACTTCTAGTGGTTTAGTAAAAAGTCATTGGAGATAGTTAAAAAGATGAGTGGAAGGACCTGAGCGAAGAAAACTGAAAAGTAAAATTACAAGGAATCTCGTAAGGAGAAGTGAAGTGGAAAGCCTTGTGGATGAGAGCAATAAATTGCTAGATGAGTTGTGGGTAAAGACGATGGGTGCCTCTAACCAAGAAGCTGATATTTAACAACTTTAGTTACACACCTGCTTTAGTTGCAAGGCATCTTAGGGGCATACAACATATGCTAAGGACGACCAGATTATCCCAATTCTCTGGTTATTCAAGGACTAATCTGCTTTGGAAGTTGTGGAAAACACCAAACAAGACTAGAAACTTCTAGTATTGGATAAGAAGGAATCAAATGGTTTGAGAGATCTAGTCACTAGTGAAAAACATCCAAAGTGGAGAAATCTATCACTAGTCACCATCCCCATAACTCTTGGATTTGAAGTTCAAACTTTACAAGTTGTTGAACCAATAAAAAAAAAGGATTAGAAACGAGAAAGAATTAAGAGAACAACTGGAAAGGCTTCAAATGAAAGTAAACACCAGTAAAGCCCTTAGGATATCCTTTAAGGAGCAACTCCTTACTAAAGAGAATTGAGAAAGTTTGTAGAGCAACAGCTGGAGAAAAATGACAAGAAAATCATTTCTTTAGAGAAGAAATTGAAAGAAAAAAAGGAGGCTAGAAACCAAACTAAAAAATAGTAAAAGAATTTGGAATATATTGGATGCGAACCAGTATTTAGCTAGAGGTTTTGAAAACCAATTTCAATGATTACCAAGAAAGGACTGATATATCTTCAAAGACCCAAACAGAGTTAGAAAGTCGGATTGAAAAGTATGAAAGGCTATACAAGAAGCACGTGATGTTGAAAAATGAGCTGACTAGAGTAAAAGCCAAAGGAAAAGTTATTGGGGGTCTTTAAAACTAATTTGGATAATAAGAGAAATGAGATCAATCTGCTATAGAAGAAGCTTAACAAAGAAAAGTCCATGGCAAAACATTTAGAAGAAAAGAATGGATTGCTTGAGTGCCCAACTAGATGATAGACACTAATAATAATAAACTAAATAGGAACAATGTGTTACTTTTGGAGAAGACAAGAAATATGGATGAGCAGATTGATCGTGCCTTTGTCTATACCTGAAGAATCCGTCACAATGCTCAGCAGGTTGGAAGGGATGTCCATCATTATCAATAAAGCATGGTTGAGACTAATGCTTTTTTTAAGGACATAAAAAACAAAGGCTTTGCCTTTCTCCTTGTAAAAGATGATGAGTAGATTAGCTTTCAAATGTTAAAGTTTTCATCAAGTATTAATGAAAAATGGCTTCGACCCAACCTTTTAAGCAATATCTCTTTATGATTAGGGTATTTTTATTAAGCATTAGCTCAAATTAAATTGTCTCGACGACTATAAAAGGATGAGAACCCTACCTATTTATACAGGAATGGTGGTCATTTATCAACTCAGGGTATAACTAATCCATATCCAACATACATTATCATACATAATCATACACTAATATGCATTTATGAATTATGGAATGTGTATGGAAGATATTCAAAATATAGGTCCCTTTGCTAGATTTTACAATACTAGGCTTTGCAAAAGGATGGAGAATGAAAAGTGGGCTCAACTTGAGGTCCACTACTAAGAGCTGGAAGACCTTAAGAATAATATGGCTCAAATGGCTAACTTACTTGAGCAATTCCAACGAGTGCAATCTGGGAAGGGACATCTAGTCAGCAACCAGCCATGTTACCATCGCCAACAGCTCTGGTTATCTCCTCTACTCACAAAACATGGGGAGAAATCTTGCTAGTAGACCACAAGGAACAACGAGCATTTCGATGACTCGTCTAATTATGCTTGCTCAAGTGCCGACCATAATAGATCTAATAATAAAGGGTCCTATAAGGTTAAATCCTCTGATCATCTCGAACAAGATATGTGGGCTACTTAGGAGGAAAATATTAGGGGTTGTTGAGCGATTTAACGTTTGTGACCCAGTTAGAGAACCTGAGACATGTTTGGTGCCAAATGTAGTTATGCTCAAAACATTTAGGGAGCCATAATTATTTAAGAATCGAGACTAGAATGTCCTAATACACATTTGAGATCATACTGCAACAAAATGGAAGAAGTCAGGCGTGATGAGAAGTTACTCATTAATTTCTTCCATGAAATCTTGATCGGGTTTGCGTTAAGATGGTACATAACCTTAGATAACACAAGGATCAAAAAATAGAGTGAACTAGTTGATGCTTTTTTGAAACAATACAAGTTAAATATTGACATCGATCTGGATCAGACGAGCTTCATGGTGGTGGAGAAGAGCAATAAGGAAGCTGTAAGGAAGCATGCTCATAGGTGGAAAAACAAGGCAATTCATATACAAACCACCTTTATTGGAGAAAGAGATGGTGACTCTATTAGCCAATACTTTCAAGTCCCCGTATTATGAGCATATGATGGGTAGCTCAGCCCAATATTTTTATGATGCTATTGTTATTGCTGAGAGAATAGAATAAAGGATAAGAGCTAATAAAATATTAAAACCTGCCGAGAATAAGAGGTTTATTGGGAGGAAAAATGATGTTAAGGTGAGCAATGTGGAAAGAGGATATAAGGGTAAAATATTTTACCGAACCTAAAGCTACCAAACCCAAAGTTACCAGACCTGGTCTTTCAAAATATTCAGTATTAACTTTGCTAAGCCTCTTTTAGTAAACCAGCCCACCAATCTGCCAGAAAACCAAACCGGAAACAATTCAAGGAGAGCCTACCAAAGAAATCAATAACAACTCTCACCTCTACCTATTCTCTTAGGAGAAATGTACGCAAAATTGCTAAGCAAAGGTCATATGTCCTCTCTTCCATTTCGACCATTAAAGCCTCTCTTTCTAAATTGGTACAAAGCAGATCTAACCCGTGAGTACTATCTCACGTGGGCGCATGGCGTGGGGGTCAAGGAGTTGCCACCTAATTATTTGGTTTAGGATCACTAGGAGACTTAGATATACTCATCTTATCATAAATTCTAGGGTAAGAGACTGATTGTAGTTAGGGAAGGTATTAACACCTCTAGCGCAACTTACCTAAGATAAGCTGCATTATATGGTCTTCATGATTTAAAGGTTTTTATGGGTTCTTAATCGATTGTCAGTCTATAGCTAAAAAAATTTAGTTTTATGAATAAATCTGATATTTTGAATTTATTATGGGCTTGTACGCCTAGATAAATTCTCATTGGAAGAGTCCATTTAGGTGCCCTGACCAACTTCTAATATTTAAATATTAGATTACTTGTAGGTCCAATATTTATACCAGAATATTGACCATTAATTCTCATGAATTAAAAAAAAAATTAAAGTGAATTATTGAAACATTGGCCAAGTTCTCATGGATTTAATTAACTGGTTATTAAATCCAAAAATACATACAAGGATATTTTGTATATAAATGCTAAAACTCACTATATATTTTTATATTTTTTAGAGAGACTTGGTCGTATATACACCAAATAAAACACATTTTTGTATTTTTAAAATGAGAAGATTTTTTTTATTTTTTTTGAAATTTTGATGAAAAACAAGTATTTTAATATCAGATCTATATCTTAAAAATAAACTCATCTATACTTTTAATTTATTAAGAGTTACTTTCTTAAAAATAAACTCATCTATAAAAAAAGGTGTAAGCTAATGCCAAAAAGTAATATATGGCAATCCAATCAATAAAGGTGCCAAGTTAATAATTCTCAGGTCCAACTAATGAGCTCATAGTTAGAATTTGGTTACGAGTCATGGTGTGTGTGGTATGAATGCATTTATTGTTTTTGCGTTTTAAAAATATTTTTGAAAAATTTTAATTTTTTTTGTTTCAAATTAATATGGTTTTGGTTTTTTTTAATCATTTTAATGCGCTGATATCAAAAATAATCTTTAAAAAATAAAATAAAAATATTATTTTGATATATTTCTAAATGAAAAACACCTTGAAAAACAACCACAACCACACTCCCAAACAGCACTTTGTTTTTATTTTACTTTTGGTTTCGAAATCTGTTATATTCCTTTTCTTTTTGGAGAAATTACATTTATTTAACTCTTAAATAAAAAAATTCAACAAGAATTGATTAAGTATTTACAAGATTGCCATTATTTTTTTGTAAAATGATTACAAAGACCCCGAGATAAAAATACCCTCTCTGAACACAACCACCTGATATCCTTGCTTTTGCTAGTAACAACCTCTTGAATAAACGACACCAGTAGCAGCGCCACAACTCCATGAAAGCCAACAGTAGCCCCACACACTAGCTCTCTCCTTCAACCTCTTATATTCCACTCCCTTTACCGACTCACACCCGCCCCTCACAACACATATAATCAAAAGAAAAAAAACCAAACACACAAAAAAGTCTCTCCCAAATACCCAGTTTTCTTCTTCAAATCCAACAACCCCTTTCTTCACAATAGCACCACACACGGCGAACAACTGCCTCTCCTCGTTGCCAACCACCAACAAGAATGCTTACCATGCATTCTAACAAACCTCAACCAACATGACAACAACAACGACCCAGCCACCAGCAGCCACTAGCCATGGTTCTCTCCCACTTACAGTCGAGACAATCCCTCTCTCTTACAATCTGAAAGAAAGATATTTATACGAAGGTTTTAAGTTATAATTTACATGAGGGTAAGATGAACATTGCAATTCAATCTGAAATTCTGAATTTGACTTGGAGGCAATGTGTCATTTAAACTATGAAGGAAAAATATAATCATCAGCAAATGTTAAATGTAATTTTTTTTAATTGTTTTGAATATCTTTTTGACCTAAATACTCTTTATAAAATCTTCAAATCCCTTTGATTCCATCTTTGCTGCCAATTTTAACAACTTAAATGGATCCAAGTGGTGGAAATTTGAAGGCCCAATTCATCACATTATAAAAACCACAAGTCTAAGCACTCTCTCTTTTATTAATGGAAACTTATTTTGTTTTTAGCTACAGCCCTTCTAGCCTACAAATGATATTGTTGAGATGTTAACTATGAGGTGAAGGAAGCGATTGGGAATTCCTACTCAGAGGATGATTATCAACAATCCAATTTTTTTTCAATCTATGATTTAGATGAATAGAAATGAACTTTATGGAGGAGGAGTTTGATGCAATAAGAAAAGATAGAAAAAAAGAGTGCGCAAGTGAAAGGAATCACATTTTCCAAGCCTCCAAACAACGTGGTCTAGCCTCCCCCCCCCCCACCCTCATTTACTTCCAAAAGGTTGAGTCACACATGGTGACCAGTTTTTTTAACTTTTAATTGTATTAAACTAGGGAGTAAAAGATACTTAATTTATTATAATAAAAACATTCAATATATAAAAAATTTTAAGGAAAGTTTAGAATTTATACAAGTTTAAATCTACAAGTAAGTAAAATAAAAACTCATGGAAAACATGCTTTCAAATTTGCAATTGATGTCAATTCAAAGTTCTAGCATGCAAATTAATAATAAAAATATTTATGTTTAAATTAAAACAAAAAAAAAATACTTACTTGTTGAAGCACTTTAAAGTTATGGAACTTTTGTAGTTGTCAAGGATGAATCCTTTGTTCTTAAGACTTCATTGCTCTTCACTTGTACAATTAGAATATTTGAAATATGTCTCTCAAGATTTCAACATCACCATCTTAGTTTAGATGCACTTATAAGATATTTGAACCATAGTAAAAGAACTCAATTATCTCTCAATAATATGAACTTAAACCTTGGATTTTGGAGGAAACACTAAGCGTAAAAAGAGAAGAAAAACACTAAAAATAAGTAAGGAAGAGTGTGTAAAAATATGGAAAAAAAAAACTTGTAGGAAACTCTCCCTCTACCGCCATTTTTATAGTGAATTTTAGAAGCTAAAAGGTTAAAGAATTAATTATGGTAATAATAAAAATATATTCCTACCATTATCAACATTTGATTAGCCACCTACAACTCAAGAATTAAACTTGAACATGGTGGCCATAATGTCCCAAAATATTATTTTATAATAAACCTACACCTATGTCTGGCCTGAAGCCCGAGCTGGCCCAATGCACGCTCACATGAGTTTAAGTTCAAAGCCCACTTTGCTTAAAACTTCTTTCCTCTAAAAGTTTGGACGCAACTAGGATATTAGCAATATGTCTTATAAGATTATAAGAACACTACCTTAGTTTAGATACACTTTTAAACAAGGTATTTGAACTAAAATAAAAGAATTCAATTATCCCTCAACAAAGTGAGCATAAGCTCTATATTTGGGAGGACAAAAAGCACAAAAGAAGAAGGAAAACATTAAAAATAAGGTGAGGAAGGGTGAGTAAAAAATTAAAACAAAAACTTGTAGAAAATTCTTGTTGAAAGTTAAAACCTCTCCCCTCTAGAACTTATGAACTAATTTTCCACAATCAAGCATTTGTTTATTCAAAATCATATACCATAATCAGAAAGAAACAAAAAATAATTCTATTTTAAAACCCCAAATATGTAACTTCACCATAAAAGAAATTTAATGAGATTAAATAATACCAGTTAGAGCATTATAGTCATTGGCAGAGGGTTATATTCAAATAAGAAAAAAACAAAACATAATTAAGCTCTAGTTTTGAAACAATAATGTTTCCTTAACATATGAGAAAACAATAGAGAATAGCATGCACTTTTTCACATTGGTGGTAAAAATTGTTAGAGGTTTAAGCTACATGATAAAGGCAAGTCTCTCCATTCCAATAAATTAACCTTGTTATAATGAGATAACAAAAAATCTCTAAGTTAAAATTTGTACCCAAAATCCCTTAATTAGATCAATATAAAAAAAATACGCTCTCATATATCTAATTTTTCTTTGATGATCACAAACAATTTAGTTAATCCCCCTATAGTATTTTAGAGTTAGTTTTCATACACTCTAATAATAATAATTTTTTTCAAACTAATAATTTCTTTTTCTTGCATTCAGGCCCTTCCCCCTCTATTATGAAATGCTACTCCACTATAGCTAGAGAACTCGTACAAAAATATAGTCATGCTTACCAGTTAAAAGAATAATTTGATTGCATATGCTCTTGTTATCATGAAACTATTCATGATGAAAAAGATTGAAATATATATGTAAGGATGAATGTAAAAAAATTTATATATGTAAAAAAGATAACCATAATTGTCTTTGCGAAAATTCTTAGTCCTAGTATGAGTATGGCCTAACTCATCCAAGTTGGGGGCTCCATTTATCTTATGATTGATAAATTTTAGCATGTGAATTGAATATACTATTTTCTACGGTAAAATTCATTGCAAAAAAAAAATAAAATAAAAAATATGCAGTTGTGGGTTAGCACCCCATGATCAAATTTGAACATAAAACACCAATGTATGACTTTGTCCACAAGTTCTAGTGGCAAACATATGTGTACTAAATGTAATAACCATGCCAATATGGCTTGATGATGATCACATTAGTATTTCAGTCGATCAAGTTCATGTGCCTCAACTTTTCCAGGATTAGACTTAGCACAATTAATTTTTTTTAAGAAAAATATCACATGCAAAAATATATTTAGGGGTCTTGTACATTTGCTAGAGTCACATATAATATTTGCGACACAAGAGTCACGTATACCATTTACAACTCGATAATCACATTCTTTATTTGTGACTTGATAGTCACATATGTTATCTGTGAGTAAACTAAGAGACTCACCCTAGAACAATTTCTTTTGCCATTAACTCCTTTCAAGAAAAACCACAATTCATACAATTCAAATAATTAGTTTTCTAGCATCAAAATACAATTCACATAAGCAACACATAACATTTTCAATTATAAGTAAAACATTTAGACCGACAATTAACATAACATAACATTTTATTAAAATCAAATTAACTATACATCTATTCATAACTCTCATAATATAAAATCACAAGTAACTATATCTAATAATCACTCCAACTCGTAAAAGGGCCTGAAGCACTCATAGACGGGCTTGGAGCATCACTCCAACTCATCTAACTTGAGGGCAGGTCTGTAATATCCATGTAGGTGTAAGGAGGACCCATATCACCCTAGTTCATGGATAAATCTAGGACACTTGTGGATAGACCTAGGATGTTTGTACACAGACCTGCATTCCCAATATTTCCAAGATAAACAATCTTATCTTTCACTAAAAGCACTTTAAGACACACATCCTTCCTAACCTCTTAAAGTCCTCCATGACATAAATTGAGCATAGTCCTGGCCACAATATATCCCATCTCATTGATACCTTATTGGATAGATGTTGCTGTTTTCTCCCATACCAAGTAATAAATCTATATACATACATTAAAAACTAATTAGTAGTCATCATCCATAACAACATTAATCTAGTATTTAATAAATGTTCTATGTAAAACAATATTGTATACCAATCAATTTTGTCTCGGATAATATGGATGCATCAGATTGCGTGGATGCCTCATGAAACGTGACTAAATAGGTGTAATAAAACAACGTATAATGGACATATATCATCTCATATAGGTATCTACATCAATTATCAGATGCCACTCTTTAAAAACATGATCTCTCCTAGTATCCTAAAGATCTAGGTAAGATGTATGAATCATCAACCAATTCCCCTCGCGTTTACTCTGACAACTAATATTGTGTAGCTCGTCACCGGTATCAACATAATCTGGTACATGCTGAGATCATTCAAATTGTCACATTACCTGATCTGGATAATGCACCTCAACAATGTCAAAGTAGTGCTTATGATCTATGCTAATCAAAGGTCAAATCCCTCACGGTATATAAGCAAAGTTGAAAGTATCGAGTCCTTTGTATATGGCATCCATATAACCTATAATAACATATAAAAAAATTATATTAGATAACAAATCAAAACTAAATAATTTACGTTCAAATAACAAAAAGTTCAATACATTTGTAACACATACCTGATGTGGCTATTGTCCAACTCATCCTGGTAAAACTCGTGGACATGAGTGAGATTTATCATGAAATGTCTGGCCCCAAATCATCCAACATGACAAGCCATAAAGTTAGTACATTTTTTTACATTCGATTTATATAAATAACATGTTAATTAGAATCAATTTTATTTTATTATTTCCTAGAACCAATGGATAATGACCTTTAAGTGACAATGTTAAATATATTATTACCTCAACTCTCTGAACATCCAATATGAATATGCTCTTATGACTAGAGCAATATTAATCAACATTGACACTTATAAGTTAGTATTTAAAATGCTATTAATTATAATAATCAAAGAAATTAAAATAATTATACTTGGTAAAATAGTAGACACTCGATAATTTTTCTTCTATTTTTATAGACATGTTTTACATAGTTTTCAATATAGATATACAAGCATACCCCTCAATTGTAACTAAGAATGACCTAGAAATCCTCAATCAGTGTCAGAAAGAACAACGATAATGCATTGTCAATTGTACTCATGAAAATAAGACGTCAAAACATATGTAATTTGTATGCTTAAGCATACATAATCGATTAGTCCTCTATTCCATTTGCTGAGGGGTCTTAAAATTTATATCCAATCATGTCAATTTGATGCAATCGTCTCTATAAGCACTAACTGGAGGCATTCATCCTCATAAACGATCACATAAAGCATCTCTGTCAATCAACCTTCCACGTACTGTTATAGGGATTCCATCTATCAGAGTATTGATCAACATGGTGACATTCTAGAGTATGAGTGTCATCTCACCAACACATAGATGGAAGGTATATGTCTCGCGCCTCCATTGCTCAATCAAAACTGCAATCAATACGTGGTCAAAATGTATGCCACGCAGCTGGTTGATCTCATAAAAACCAGAGTCGATAATAAATGGGAGAACATGCTCATGAAACTCCATCGAGATATGCTATCGAGGTGTTACAAGATCATCACCTTGAATATCAAGAAATTTAGTTATTTAAACAATTAAAATCGTTAAAATTTAATAATTTACAATGCTTAATTCAAATAGTTATTTAAAAATTCTACTAATCTAAAGATGTGACCTCTCCGCTCCAAATATAATTGGAATGATGTTGATCCTACATATATAAAATTGACTTATCATTAGAACCTGCCTCAACAACCAAGTGGTCCTACCTGTTGGCACTCCTAGAAGCTGTAGTACCTTCTCTAGTCCGAACCATGCCTCCTTCTTGGTCCTATATCAATAAATTATTAGCCCTTGCAATATAATTGAACATCCATATAATTGAATTTAAAACAATAATTGAAGTTTACATAATTTTAAAAAAATACAAAGAAAATAACATACGTTGTATAGTTTCACAAGGTTTTTTGTTATGACCTCTTTAACTGTATATGCCATATCTATTTAGTGAGTGTCTTTCTCTAACGTCAATCTTATTATATAGACGAGTAGATTTCATTTAACCCTTATCCATTCGACATCTAGTTTAATATCAATATACATTTAGATTAGTAAATGTAAGCCACAACGACATATAAGGCAAGGGTTAAAAACAAGGACTATGTGCATTTTTGTATGACAAGTTGGAGTAGAAATCATCAATAAATTGCACATAGTCCATATTTTGTAAAGTGCAACATGCAATTAGGTATGAACATAGTCAATGATACAATTATTATTAACCACAAGTACAAGTTGCTTCATTGATGTTAATTATTTTCCATATTTCTCTTGTAACACCAGCTATTATTGGTGTCTCAATCTGAAATATCCTGTCTCTAAGATCAAATAGAGAGATGTCAAGTATGATCTAGAAATTGTCGTGTCAAAAAGTACTTCAGCTGGGACATTTGGAGGCCACAATACATCAAGACTCAAAAAATCTTCAAAATTTTCTCTATGCTCCACAAAATATTTATTACACCTAAAAAATATTATTTATACTATAGCTGATATAGGCAAGCCACACAATTTTAAAAAAACACTATTAAAAACTTTTAACAAATTCGTGGTTGTATTGCCATAACGATGACCACTAAAATCATATGACAATGCTTATTTTTTTAGGTTCAACTTCTAGCCATGCTCTGATTGCATCATTAGTCTCCACCAAATTCTCATATAAAATGTCAAACTCATGTTTAGAAGGATTTGTACACATCTTATATAACATATTTTTCAAGACAACATTTTTGAACTTAGTGTTGAAGTTACTCACAAAGTGTCATGAACAATATCAATGATAGCTAATAGGCTTGGGAAAAATATGTGCCATAGAATTCTTAATTGACACTTGTCTATTTGATATAATACATAACCTAGTGCGACCACTGATCACATATTAATGAAGGAAATTTAAAAATCAACTTCAATTACTGTCCATTTTTTTTTCCGACAATAGCGAAACATAATGGATAAACTTTATTATTTTCATCATAAGCAACTGCAAACCAACAACTTTGCCTTGTACTTACCATAAGGGTGGGTACCATCAATACTAATTAGAGGACAATAATATTGAAACCCATCAATTGGAGCACCAAATGCCCAAAATTCATTTTATGATCCTAAATGAAAATTGTTCTTAGATGTGAATCTCTGGTGACTAGTAGCATTCTAGGTAAGTTTTGAAATGAATCTTCATGTGTACCAAATAATCACTCCAATATTTTCTATTTAGATATGCCTTTCAATAGAAGACTTCATGTTCACAATTTCTCTCCACAATACCTTGAATTGTTACATCATCATACTTAAATCCTTCTTTACAATTCTCAACATCACTTTAGCAATTAAAATCTGAGTCAATCTGACGATGGCGTTGCAAAACAAGAGTGCTCCAACATGTGTGTGGCCCTTTCAATTTTGAAATTTCCTATGAATTAGACTTTTGATGATATCCCCCATGCAAATACCATTTACAAACTAGTTCCTGAACATATTGTAACTGGAAATAAGTTTTAGTTGAACAATAGACCTTGTACTGCAATGAATTCTTTATATGCCACCACTTTGCTGTATGAATACATTTATACTTGTCTCTAAATTTTCTTTCAGCCTCCAATTTATCAACTAATAAGCCCAAATGCCTACAACTTTTAACCCAATCATTGCATCCATATTGGTCATCCACACCCACAACCTTAAATTTAGAAGCACGAAGAGTCATGTATTGATTAATAGGTTCAACTAACTCAACATCCCCATCACCCCCATCCTCCTCATCTTCCTCCTCAACCTCAATTCTATCAATGTGATAGTCATTTTCATCATCACTTGGTTTGGATTCTCCATAGCAATATGGAGCAGATGTTATACCCAATTAAGGTTTTATATTAACAATTTCCCGCACCAATATTTGTTTACTTGCATTACTACCTAACATACATGGATCAATTGCTCGTGATGCCTGTGTGATTCTCTAAGAGTTACCTGGAACCCAGGTTAACTCCATACTAAAAGAGTTTCCTCGTCTAGGTCTACTATTCAAGTAAAGCTCCAACATATTTATCATATTAATCCTCACAAACCTAAATATTGAATTAACATTTTCATTATAATAGATTGGTATGCCGACATAACAAGCTTGATTGACCCTGGTTTGCAACATCCTCCAAGTAATTTCAAATATATTCCGATCAAGTTGATTATATAACATTCTAGATAACTCGTTAAGGGACATGTGTAATGAAGCAGTTGGGAACTCATAGTTTTCTCCATTATAAGTGATACCATTATCGATATTAACAATGATACCACCATGAAAGCATAATATTCTTAAATTACCAGATATTTCATCAAACAACACAACAAAACATAATTCTAATTTATTAATATCTTGGGATTAATCAAAGTGCATAATTTATCAACAAAACCATAACGGTAATATAATCGGCTAAAACTCAAATTCATCAAATTAATCGGCAAACACTTACATTTATCAAATTTCGCTACCATAAAAAATTGGATTAATCAAAGTGCATAATTTATCAACAAAACCATAATAGTAATATAATTGGCTAAAACCCAATTTATTAAATTAATCGGCGAACATCTACTTTCATCAAATTTAGCTACCATAACAAAATTATCAATCAAATTCATGTATTTCATAGCTAATATCATTATTTTATATGTAATTCAGTATAATCCATAATTTAACCTAAATCAACACTAATTCTAACAAAATAATTTTGTTAATTCACAATCTAATTAACTAAATCTCTAATTCAAAACCCTAGCATTGTATGAAATCAAATTAATAAATATTAGCATAAATTACATCAAATTGATAAAGAAAAAGTGTTCAATATACCTCTAAATGTATAATATAGGTGGTGATGATGACTGATAGTGGCTGTTTTGGCCAAAAATTAGCTCAACCACGGTGGAAAAGGAGAGAGAGGGGTGGCGATCCAGGGGAGGGATGGGTAACCTTATAGTGTTTTGGGAGTGTTTCACAGTGGAAAGAGGGACGGGAGAGGGGATAGTCGGGTTGTTGCTGGGAGAAAGAGAGAGAGGAGGAAAGAAGAAGAGAAAAGGGAAGAAAGAGGCTCTCTAGGTATTAATTTTGAATAAGGTAGCAAATGCCATCCATAACTTGCATGTTGCAAATGACAACTACAAAATAAGAGTCGTAGATGGTATTTGTGACTCGCATGTCACAGTTGTCATTAGCGACTCGTAAAACCATATTATATCCTCAAATATTTTTTTTGTGTTATTTTACTATTTTTTTAACCGTGCTAAAAGAAAATATCTAGACCGGTTAGTAATTGAGTTTATTTTATTTTTAATATTATCATTTAGGATTCAAATTAGAAGATTGTAATAAATATTTTTTTATAAATACATCATTTTTTATATAAATAACATTTAAAATTTTTAAAATTGATTTAGAGTGTAAAATCTAATTCGAGGATATCTTTATTTTAAGATCAAAGCAAGAAGCATTAAAAAAAAAAGAGAGAGATATGTTGATTTGTTTCTCTTGATTGCTCCATGTATTACGCACAATAGATTTGATCCATTCATATTACATTTTCACACCCTCCCGTGTAAGATGAAGGCAAATTGAGACGAAATTGGATCATATAAAAGATTAGACTGAGAGGGTGTCCCCTGTTTGAAACCAAAAATAACCAAATTTCTTTTATGACAAGATCCCCACGACGATGCTGTGGAAAAACCTGAAAAAGGATTTTTATAAGGTTTTATGGATTAAAGTAGGTTGACAAATATTAGAAAGAAGAGTTTTTTTTTTTCTTTCTTTGTTGAGTTTGCGCACTCATGTCTTGACAAAAATTCGAAAGCTCATGTGTGTTCATGTAGTCAAAGCATCAACATGTGCTTTCGGTAAAGATTGCAGTTCCAAGCAATGATGCTTTCCTGACTTAGCTAGATGCCATCAAAACCCAAACCTACCTGCCAACCAGACATTTAAAGTCATATATGCTTTCATGACTGCTGGTCTTTATTTAGATGCCAGAGTTTTGCACGCAAAGAATGCTCTATTAAGGGCAATCAATTGACGGTTAACCCTTTCTTGCAAAATCCATGATTGTTACCACCGCTACCTTGCATAAAGAAAACCCAGTTGAAACTTGAAACTTGAAATGGTGTGCCACACCCATAAGCCTATATTTAAAACCCACAACAGGTGAAACTAGTGTTTGAGGGTTATAGCATATTAATGGAGCCTGATCCCTCTTCTCTAGATCATATATCATATATGGATTCCAAACTAGTGTTTATATTTTTCACAATGGAGTCCACAATCAGTCAGAATTAATCTACAAGTTCTGAATAGATGCAAAAAGGTTTGATCCTTTAAGACCTATATGTACTTCAACTGATTGTGCTCTGGAGCAATCAGGGCAGCGAAACCGACCTCTAGCTTGACGTTTAGAGTATCTAATGGTTTTCACCTTGGAGTCGCCACCAGAAGGCATAGAACGAAGCAAAAATTAACTGTGAGAATGGCATCCAACTATGTTAAGAAAAAAAAAAAAGAGGACAAACAGAAGGTTATGATATTTGAAATCATAATAATGGTCATGAAGCACAAAATAAATCACAATTAAAATTATATTCTGAGGCATCTGAGAGTAGTGTGATCCAGTATGTTTGCATTAAAGAGAGATCATCTACATTGCAATTCTCTACACAAATTGCCAGCTCAAATTTCTCTCACAGTATTTATATTAAGCATAATTGATATCCACTAGAAAACAATAGAACTTTTGTATAATTCAACCACGAAAGATCCTACAGTTGAGTTCATCCTATAAAATGCAAAGACTGAAAATGGATAGCAGAACTTAACTAGAGCACAGTTTCAATTCAAGTACCTATTGACTTTTAACAAATACAAAATGGTTATGAAAGCCTGAGCTAGCATTGCTAATTTACCAATCTAAAAGGTACAAGACCATTTATATATAAAGTAGAAATTAATGTACTCAACGTTACTGAATAAAGAGCCAAAAACTTCAAGCGTGGAAGAACAAGACATGAGCATCTTCAGTCTTCCTACTGACAATGGCTCATCTTTCTAACAAGATTCTAGATTCTAGATTCATTATGTTAAAAACTCAATCTTCGATAATTTTCAGCGAGTAGACAATAACTGCCATCCTGAACTATTTTTTTTCCTTCCAATAAGTTTTGATCCTCAATCTAATATGCTCTTCTCTACAGGAAGAGAAACCCTAAGCTATGCATGCTATTCTATCAGGTGATATCAAGCTTTCAAAAAATAACAAAGACATGCAAAACTTACAACTTTGATAAATCTTCAATCTTCCATTGCCCACTTACCAATTTGTGCAGTGACCCAAATTTCTTTTATTTAGACTAAATTGGCAAAACATAAAGAAAACAAAATGGACATAATTAAAATCCTATTCAAACTCAAAAACAGACAAAAAAAAACACTATCTTACAAACATTTTAACAAGGTTGTAGCAATCAGAGGTAACAATTCTTACAAGAGGTAACTTAACTTAGTGTTATGCTAAAAATGATAAAAGAAAGTGAAAACGTTTGGATATATATATATATATATATATATATATATCTTTTTTGTTTTTTTACCTTCTTTGTGAAGCAGAAATGAAAGAATCAATCTCGGGGGCAGAAATGGTTGCCCATAAAAGCAAAGCTCCAACCCCAAAACCTGCTATTTCACTTGTTTTATCATCATCAGGTGTTAAATGTATAATACATCTTAGGTTTTGGGTACACAAAGTCTTATGGGTTCAGATAGTTGGAGCTTCATGCTAGTATTGCGAAGATCGCAGATTCGAAACCTGTATGGGCCATTTCTGATAAAAACAATTTCTTTTTGGGTGTGGCATAACGTATTTAGTGGCCTGATTTCAAGCCCATGTAAAAAAGCCCCCGTTTAAATCTCAATGGAAGTTTTCATACAGTTAGCTCATGGACCTTAATTAATTATTTTTTAACATGGAAAAAAGTGCTTAGGCGACGATGATGCTTTTAAAGGAGTAAAACAATTGAACAGTCAGTTTAAACATTAATTAATTTGATGATACGATAACAAGTAGGCAAAAATAACAATAAAAAATAATATTCAGACAAGCCAAGCTTAGTTAATTCATGAAAGTCTTTATTTAACATATGAAATCAAGATAACTGAATAGAAAAATAAAATCTAAAAAAACTAATTATAAAAATAGACTTGAAAAAAGATCTAAACCAACCTAGTTCAATTTTTAAAACTCGTGACCTCAAAGGTTAAAATCTCAATCAATAAAATGTTGAGAGATGAATACAAAAAAAAGTTTCAATAAAAAAAATTAAAAATAAAATAAATAGTCATTAAAAAAATAAATATCAAATCTGACATAAAATAAATGAATTAAAATATTAAGGAATGCAATTGAAAAAATAATTTAATTAAAAGAATGATTAAAAAAATTAACAATGAAAAAAATAGGGACTAAATCTGAAATGTAAAAAAACAAATGAGGATTAAATTGAAAGAAAATTCAAAAAAGCCACCGGTAAAAAACTTGACTTTTTTTGTCACACGTGCCGCCTAGAAATGAAGGTGATGTCATTAGAATTGAAACACTATCGTAAAAGCCGGAGTTTAGTTGGTAGACAACATCATACACACTGTCTAAAAAATATAAAAGCATCTACCCGTGTTAATTTATGTTATATATATATATATATATATAAATATTAAATTGCCCCTAATCGGAGTTCGTAATTACAAAAATAAAAAAACTCAAGAGAAGAGGATAAGAAAAATCTCCTTGACCCAAGAAAAGGACAATTTTAATTTAAGGGCAGCATGATAATTTTGTTGTGCACTTAAAAGGAAATAGTCAAAAGTGCCTCCGCCTCACGGTTCATTGATTTTTGCCTCTAAACGTATGTCGGTCATTTAATTGCTACCAAGGTCATTTGTGTTACGTTTTAAAAAGCAAAATCAAAATTTTAGTTTAGAGCAACAGTAAAAGGATTATACTATTACTATTGGGTAAAAAATTTATCCAGTTTGCGTGTTTGGGTAAAAAATTACTATTGGAGGATTTCTCCCACCCAAAATAATTTTTTGATTATCCAATTACATTTTATTTGAATTGAATTTGGTTAACCTGATTTTTTTCATCCAAAATTCATGTATAAGTTTTAATTACCTAGATAAACTTAGGCTCTATGATTATTTTGACTATACAAAATTAGGTTTAAGAAAAATTACAAGCACATTAGTTTTAAAAATTTGTCAAAAAATAAGTTTATAAACAAAAATATATATATAATTTGAGTAACCCATTTTTTTCATATTTTACTGAAATTACTTATTTTTTAAAATTTTAAAACATTTATTATCCTGATTAGTTCAAATAATTCCTTTTTTTTTTTAATAGAGCTCAACCCTAGATGTTTGTGTTAGTTGAAAATAAAATTACTAATAATGTTTCTTAGTTATACATATGTTCGGTTCCTTCTTAGGAATTCATGGGAAACTTAAATAAATTTATCTTTTTCACCTTAAGACTTATAATATCTAAATTTGAATATATTAATTATTTTTTTGCTTAAATAATGATATGAAGACATTTAACATTGGAAACTGTTCATGTAAATCCTGGGATAAATTGAACATTATAATATAATAGAAATTAAGGTGTAATGCAATGAAATAAGAAAAAGAAAATCAATGTTCAAGGTTTAGTTAAGGGCCAAATTGAAGAATCTCAAAACCAAGGACCAAAGTGCAAAAGATGTGTACGTTTGGGGACCGAAATCAATCAAAATCAGGGGTTAATTTAAAAGAAATTGAAAGTTTAATGGTTGATATGGGTCAGATTGAACAAATTAGAAATCAAGGACCAATGAAAAAAAACGCTCAAGTTAGAGAAGTCAAATCAAGGTTTTTAGGGGTGCGATTGCAAAAAATAAAAAGTTTCAAGGTAAATTAAGGGTGCATATGCTATAATTGAAATAACATAGACCAAATCAAAGTTTGCAAAATCTCAAGTACAAAACCTTAATTTCTAGGCTTTAATATGAACGACATATCACTCATTTTTAATGAAGAGAACGAGTGACATGTCATCTAGTCCTTATTTGTCATCTTTTTCAACCCAGAAGGTTGCTCGAGTTGCCACCTTCAGGTGAATGAATGTGGTATCTTTGATCATCTTAGAGGCTCAAACCACCACCAATGGACTGAGAAACACCTTCTCTATAAAGATTTGTTATCCTCATCGCGTATTTATATCTACTTTGGTTTATGAACTCAACAACATCTTATCTATGATCAGCTCCTCCTACATTTAACAATTTTAAACTAATTGAGAGCTCACTTTCTAATCAATGAATGTGAAGTTCTAGATCTCTAAATCAGATGAGATTTGATCCCCATGGTAGATATACATTCCCTCTACAAAGATCAACTACTCTTATCCCACGTTACATCTAGTTTTCATGATGATCTCTCTAAAGTAGTTCACTCAATCAGACTTAAATGAAGAAGAAAACCATCATGATTGTTTAAAATTTATGGATACCTTCTATTGATAAGTTTAAGCTCACAAAAAGACAAAAAGAACTATGCACTTTTATAGGGAGGTTATAAGAGAGAATGAGCAAGAATCTTTTCTAACAAACTCTTACCAAAACTACCATGGTTTTGCCATTTTTGGTTTTGTTTAGCTTATAAAAGGTTGTTCTTGAGCACACCAAAAAAGGGGGCCTGTAAAAATTATAAAGAAAAAAAATGCAAAAAAAAAAATCAATAGAATACATAAAATAGAAGGAAAATAAAGATAACAAATATTGTGTTTTTTTTCTAAGAGGAATATATATCAATCTGAGATTGAAAAAAAGTTAGAAATCAAGAGGAAAGAAGTAAAGAATCCACAGAACGAATGAACTTTCTCATTACTATGTAAACCTTCAAAGTTTGATAAGGGGATGGAGCTCAATGAGCATACCGCCTCCCTCTTTATTTTTATCTTTTAAATTACTATTTATGATGTTTGTTATACATCATTTGAAGTCGTTTATTACTTTGAAGGCCATGATTATTTGTTTTGGAATGTTTAAAAATGCTTTGAATATATCTTGTATATGCTCAAGTTTTGTTTATTGCTTTGTTTTGATGTGTTAGAATATGATTATGGAATGAAAAATGTTAGAATAAATGTTTTGATGTTGTTTTTGCGTGCTTTGATGTTATGTTAATCTTGTTTAAAGTTATGATAATATGTTTTAGGTTTTTTTTTTTATTTTGCTTTGGATTAAGCTATTTTAGGTTAGTTTCTGAGTTTGCACAAGTTGTAAGCATGTTGTTTGAGTTTCAAGATAATGACATTAATCAATGGAACAATGTTTATACATAGAAGTATGTGTTTTGGTTGTTGTAGGTAGAATGGATTTTGTTTACTATTTTTTTCTTAATTTTTTTTTGGTTTTGTTGAATGGTATAAATCGGTTACGGGAACATGTTTAAGCTACGGTTGCTAGGCTTAGGATATTTTATGGGCTCTTAGTACTTGTGTCTTAGTTGGCAGCTTTTTCTTCATTTTCTAGGTAATTCTGGGTTTTCTGGGTAGTATTCTTGGGAAGAACATTGCCTTGATTCCATGATTTAGACCAATTTTTGGTCAAATTCTTTGCACTAGCATATTCGCATGACACCTTTAGCTAATAATCTGGAGTTTTTTTTTTTTTTACATTAATAACTTGTTTTTCAGTGTTTTAATCTTAGAGTTTTGGTTTTTGAACTGAGACCTTCTCTAACCAAATTATGCTGATTCAATGATAATTGAAGTGAATAGATGCTAAATTTTTTTATCCCTTCATGATTTCCAACCTCCCTATATCTTAGAATTTGTTATATCTAGTCTAAAATCAAACCTACATTTATGGGTTCTTTTTATGGTGTTCTTCGTTAGATTCAAGCAAAAAACTCTTGTTTGATCTTTGTTTGTTTTGTTTCTATTTTGAGATATGTTTATGAGTTTGGGCTGAAGCCCAGCTAACATGCCTGGGTTGAGCCCATTCCTGAGTTAAGGGTATGTTTGGCTAGTCAAGTTTTTACCAAGGAAAAAACATTTTTTGTGTTCTTAAAGCGTGTTAGCCAAACATAGCCTTAAGATAATTTTTAAGCCTCTGATTTTTAGTTAAGGGTGTTTTTGGCAAACACGCCTTAGTAATTTTCCAGCAAGGTTTATATTCTTATTTTTTGTGCTTTTGGCAAACAATCCCTCAAATAATTTCCAAAAATTCTAAAAATTTTCAATGACCATTTTAAAATTATTTAGAGGTCCTTCGCATATGTTTTCAATTATTTTGCTTAATATCGAGGTTGTAAATTTAGTATTAAAAAAACCTGTTTTTCTCCAAAATTTTAAAAAAAAATCGAATAAATTTTCTTCATTTCAAAAATACAAAAATATGTTTTATTTTGTGTGCATATGGCCAAATTCTAAAAACATTTATGTATATTTTATATAAAAAAAATAAATTGCATTTTATCACACTTAAAAAAATACAAAAAAAATCAATTAATAGGTATCACAAAAAGTTTGAGATTATCCATTAGAATTTGGTCAAAATTTCAGAAACACCATAAAAATCATTTTGTTTATTTAATTTTTGTGATATATATTTTACTTTTTTTTTGACTTTAGAATAGTTAGATTTTAGTCTGATAAGATGAGGACTTTCTTATTGAGAAGGACTTTTCTTGAACTTTAGATAGACCAATGAATATAAACACGACCTTAGAAAAAACAATTAGTCAACAATGCAGCTTATTTTAGGTAGGATGCATTAGGGATGTTGCGTCTTTTCCATGCATAACTAGTCATGTTACCTAGACTATCACAGACCATTAGGTTTTCTAGTGATTATAATACTAGGTGGCAACTCCTGAACCTTATTAATAATATTTTTGTGATTAACCCCAACACATCTAAAACCCCCTCGATCCAGGAGCCATACCCACCATCTGACGTCATGATATTTGGGATGAGATGAATCCCTTATAAGTAGGATATTTATGCTTAGACACTATTTTAAAGAATTGTATCAAAGGTTGAGAGTTTAAGTCAAGGTATAAAGATTGTTGATGAATATTTCAAGGAGATGAAACTTATTATGACTCGAGCTAATGTTGAGGACGATATGGAGGATATTATAGTTGGATTTATGAATGCCCTTAATCATGATATAGCTTATATTGTGGAGTTGTATCATTATATGGAGTTGGAGAAGATGATACATATGGTTATGAAGGTGGAGAAACAATTTAAACGAAAGGGTACCAATTGACAAAGCCAATCATTAGACCCTTCAACACTTTAGAAATCTAATTGGAAGGCTAAGAACTAGGGTAGTCCATCACAAACAAATAAAAAAGGTAAGGTTGTATACCCTAGAGGGATGAGATACACCTCGACCATTGTTAAAGGTAACAATGTTACTTCTACTTCTCGTAACTATGACATTAAATGCTTTTATTTTCTAGATTTTGGTCATCTTGCTTCATAGTGTCCAAACAAAGAGTAATGGTTATGAAAACTAATAACGAGGTTGAGATCGATGGGGAGGACAAAGAGAAGAAGATTCCACCATTGGAGGATGCTGATGATGGTTGTGTTAAGTATCTGGTTAAGGGAGAAGCATTTATGGTAAGAAGAACACTGAATATACATGTAAAGGTAGATGATTTGGAAGGTTAGAGGGAGAACATATTCCACACGAAATGCTATGTTTAGAATAAGTTATATAGCTTAATTATAGATAGTGGTAGTTGTAATAATCTAGCTAGTATTGAATTGGTGAAAAAGTTGCAGGTGCGCATTGTCAACATCTCATACCTTATAAATTATAGTGGTTGAATGATAGTGATAAAGTGAAGGTGAATAAGTAGGTTTTGGTTGTGTTTTCTATTAATAAATATTGTGATGAGATGTTAGATGATGTTGTGTAAATGTAAGCTAGTCATTTGTTGTATGGTAGATTATGGCGGTATAATAAGAGAGTTATGCATGATAGAGCGACAAATAGATATTTCTTTGAGATGAATGGAAGACATATAACTCTTGTATCTTTGACACTTGAAAAAATATATGAGGAGCATCTGAAATTGAAAAAGGAAAAGATGGTTGAAAAAGAGAGCTTGTATAATAAGAGGACCTTCTTTGCTAACAAGATTCTTTTTGGATTTAATGATGATGTTATTTTTTGGTTTGGTATTGATTTGTCCATGATATAGATTCAAGGTCAAAACTTTTTAAACAAGGGAAGGATGATATGAATCACGTGAATCACGTCAAGTTCAAATTTGATCTTCAAATGCCTGCTGACTAGTTTGGTAAGATTAGACATATCTCTTAAAATATATGTCGGATCGAGCTAAACTGTTACAGGGACATTATAGATATATGGGACTATATTTTGATAAATATTCAAGTCAAATAGAGTTTAAGAACATATTATTTTAGAAGATCAAAGTTACTAAACAAATCTTGTCAATTATGCTAAACTAGACCTATGTATATTATTTGGCATATATCTGCAACTAAAGGTGAAAATTTGATGTGATTCAAGTTGGGATGGAAAATAGACATCTTAATCTTTCATACCATATATAATAAGCCCAATAATTCATCCAAATGGGAGAGAACAACATGTTTGAAATAAGGACTTAAAACTGCAAAAAAAAATACGAAAATTAGAGATACGGGCTACATGAAGGAATTTTAGTGTGGAGACTTTGTTTTTATTATCCTATTTTATTTATTTATTTAATATTGAATAATTATTTTTAATTTGGGTTTGTTTTGGCCAATTAGATTAGGGGTTTATTTTATTATTAGACTTATGTTAGTTGATTACCAGTTTAGACCCATTAACTTACAACCCAAGAGGGATCCATTAGGATTAGTTAGAGGAGACTATATTATGTTTTTAGCTGCAAATTTCAGCAAAACTTTAAATAATAAACATGAGTTTTATTCTTATTTTTTTGTGGGAAAACAACATTTCTTTGCAAGGATAAAGATCATACATTGACTTAACGAAGATTTTATCTTTCTGGCATCATTTGCATACTTAGAGTTCTTATATACAAGGTTATCTTCGGGTCTAAGTCTTTTTTCAATATATTTGGTTTTTAGGTACAAGGTTACCTCTAGGTTAGGGTTCTATTAAACTTGATTGTTGTCTTTTTGGATTGTTATCTATATCATTGGGGGTTGCTTGACAACGTGATCAAGAGATCAACATTATATCATATTTAATTTTATTAACTTAATTAGATGGAATAAAACTTATGAGATTCTAATGTTTAAGAACTGAAAAATTAAAACTATTAAATAAAACTCTAATAATAGTGATATTATATTGTTATGTAACAAATCCACCTACTAGAGACTATATCAAGTTCAAGATGGCATGTTCACTTTAAGGATGAATTACATGATTGGAGTAGCTGCCGCATTTTATTTTATGTTAAAATCAAAGATTTAGACTAGATGCTTATTATGCAAAACAATTTAAGAAAAAAACGAAAACAAATTCAGCATAGTCCGTTTGTTAATATTAATATTTGTTGTGGTTAAATAAAATGTAAACAAACTTAAATATAGTGAAACTCCTTGATTGATGGATGATACTTACCATAACATTTGTCTCCTTTTATCTTATCTTCATTAGTAACATTGTCAACTATTGAAACTAGGCATCGACGACTGCTTTATCAAGTATCGAGTTAGTAGTTACTATTATTATCACTATTACTGAAGAAAAGGTTAGGTCTTCTTCAATGTAAAGCAGAGCTAATTTCATAATCATTAATGTTTAGACAAAACCTTTTCTGTTTTGTAATCATTTGCTTCCACATATTGAAAAAGAGATAATATATAGGTGAGGATTTCATAATTGAAAAAGAGAAAAGTAGGTGCCCTATTACAAAGCTTACACTAACATCTTATATATTGATACTAGCTATGTGGCTCCTCATTTGTCATGGATCATATATTTTTCTTTAGTAAAAAAATTAGTATTTAGGCTTTTTAAACTTATTTTTAGCTATATAAAAAACATTCATAATCATAAATTGAAATGCTTATATATGCATCTTATTATATAAATTGATCTTTGATCAAGAGATAAATAAGATTAAAATATTTGATTATAAATTGAAATGCTATGCATTTAGTTGTGTTTAACCACTTTGATTTCAAAATAAATTTTTATTTAATTAAACAATTATTTGTGCCAATAAAAAAAATATTAATGAAAGCAAATGGAATAAAATTATAAAGCTCAGCTATAAAACAACTCAAAGTTAAAAATAATTAAAAAAGTTTTGGGTAAACCTGGATTAACCCGCTAACCTTGTGATCATGAGCACAAGATTAAGATAACCTCATAAAAAAAAGTGAAAAAAAAACCACAGCTCAAATCCCAAAAAAAATTATATGTTGAATGATTAAATTTAAAAAAAAATAATTTTTGAAAAGGACCTAAAAAATACCAAAGTCAACCCATGTTAACCTTCAAAATCCATGACCGCAGTCATGAGGCCTAGATTGACAACATAGAAGGCAAATCCAAAAATATAACAAAGCAAAATTCTCAATAAAAAAAAATATAAAGAGATGAAACTAAAAAAAATAAAAAAAATATTCAAGTTAAGTCAGGTTAACTCACTAACCTACCATAGACATAGGATTGGGATAAACTCATAGAAAAGAAGTGAGCAAAAAAACACAAAGCTCAATTCAAAAAAAAAAATTAAATGCTGAATGATTAAATTAAAAAAAATTAATTTTTGAAAAGGACCTAAAAAAATACCAAAGTCAACCCATGTTAACCTTCGAAACTCGTGACCGTAGTCATGAGGCCTAAACTGACTGCATAGAAGACAAACCCAAAAATATAACAAAGAAAAATTCTCAATAAAAAAAATATAAAGTGAGCAAACTAAAAAAATAAAAAAGCAAAGAAAAAAAAAGATTCAAGTTAACTTAGGTGAACTCGCTAACCTACCATAGACATAGAATTCTGATAACCCCATAAAAAAATGGAAAAAAAACACAATAATCAATTCCAAAAAAAAATATTGAAGGATAAAACTGAAAATAAATCAATTTTATAGGACCTAAAAAAACCAAAATCAACCAGTGTAAACCTTTGAAACCCGCGACCTCAGTTATAAGGCATATCAGGCAAACAAACAAAAAAAAGAAGCAAAATGACCAATAAAAAATGACAAAGGATGAAATTGAAAGAAATGCAACAAAAAGGATACAAATTAAAACAAACAATATTAAAAAGAATGAGAATCAAATTCAATGTAAAAACAATTGAAATAAATTGTTAGGGATGAAACTAAAAATAAAATTCAATTAGTAAAAGAAAAACAAATTAAAAGAATGAGGATCAAATTTGATATAAAAATTAAATTAAACATAATAATTAGGAATGAAATTGAAGAAAAAAAATTAAAAGAGACCAAATTCTACATAAAAAAATGAAATTATATGCTAGTGATAAAATCGGAAAAAAAAATCAATTAGTAAAATGAAAAAAAAAATCAAAAGAGTGAGGAACACACTTGATATAAAATCAAATTAAATCAAATGATTATGGATGAAATTGAAGAAAATAATAAATCAAAAGAAGATAAAAATTAAAACAAATTGCAGTCAAAAGAATGAGGACCAAATTCGATATAAAAGATAAACGATAGGACATTATCGTCTTTTGGTAATGAGAAGAGAGAAAAAACAAAAAGAAGTAAAACGTACATCAAAGTCCAACAACCGTTATGTTGCATACACTCTCCACACCACCGAAGAGAGGACACCATCAAGCTTCCAACACAATTAAGAAAGGCGGTGTTTCACTGTCGGATGTTGTTGTCCATTCCACTCGAAAGGCGAGAACGACATCCATTCGTTGGCGCATGCAAGAACTGTCTTTTTTAAAATTTTATATGATTAAAAGACGAAAATTCTCTTAATTCACCTAAGTATAATGAAGAAACCAAGAGTCAAAGATGAAAAAGCCCCTGTATAGAAGGTTTAATTTTATTTGTTGTTTTGTAAGGGTAGTTATATAATTCAACTATTCATTGAAAAACAAAATGGTCATAAAGCTCCTGGACCAAAGTTTATTATTATTTTCCATAAAGGTTATTTTATTAATCTTATTGTATTAAAAAAACTAAAAAATATCTCTCTAACCCCTATGAATTTGAAAACAAAAACTGTAACCCTTTGAAAAGACCATAATACCCCTAATTGCAAACAATTTTTTTGTGGAGAGGAAAAAATAGAAAAAACACGGTGGACATTCACAATGTTTTTCCTATAGCTTTTAGATTTTCAGTTAATGTCTTCTCTAAATAACTAATATCTTTTATTTTTTTATAACAATGTTCTCTCTCAAATTACAATGGAAAAAAAAAAGCTTAACTGAATACTTAAAGTGTCTAATAATATCCAAAATACAAGATGAATGAGTTATAAAAATTAAATATGTTTTGGATAATTGTTAGACCCTACACTTACTTTGTCTGCAAATAATAAGAGTGAAGTCTCTGTTAGGAATTAAGTTCTTTATCAAATTAATCAATCCAAAAGTAACTATTAGTAAAATATTTAATAATTATTAAAGATAAATAAGTCTTTATTAATAAATTAAATATCTTTTCATGAATAAATTTAATGTCTAGTGTAATCAACTAATTGGTTGCAGGGTGTATACACTAACAATCTCTCATTTGCACTAAAGTTAATTAATCATGTGTCAAATACCATATCGCTCAACTTAAAGATAATGATTTTATTGGGCAATGGCTTAGTAAGAGGATCTACAAGATTCTTTTCAGTCCATACTCACTCTATATATACATCTTTCATTTTTATGATTCTCTAATCAAATGGAATTATCTAAGTATATTTTTGGATCATTGATGATACCTTGGTTCCCTTACTTGTGCAATGGCTCCATTATCGTCATAGTACAGGGCTACTGGATCAACAATACTAGGAACTACACCTATTTCAGTGATGAACTTCTTCATCTAAACAACCTCTTTTGTCTCCTTAAACGTAGAGGTGTACTCAGCTTTAGTTGTAGAATCTATTTTGATCTTTTATTTGGAACTTTTCCAACTTACAACACCATTATTTAGAGTAAAATATCAGATCAAATTTTCTATTTTCAATATCTTATTAAACACTAACATCTAAATGACCATGAATTACTAGTTCATCTTTTCCATAGACTAGAAAAACATTCTTAGTTTTTCTTAAGTATTTAAGAATATGTTTAACTATCTTCCAGTGACTCTTACCTGGATTAGATTGGTATTTACTCATTATGCTCAAAGCATAAAATACATCTAGTCTTGTACATATCATCACATACATTATGAATCTTTATCTAAAGTATATGGAGTCATTTTCATCATATATCTCTCAATTTGTATTTTAAGGCACATATCCTTAGAGAGACATATCATATGCAAAATAAGTATTCTTTTTTAGATTCTTCCATGCTAAACCATTTTAGTATCTTGTTTATGTATGTGGATTGAGAAAATACAATAAACCTTTTTAGATCTATCTTTTTAGATCTTTATTCTTAGTATATAGGTTGTTTCTCTCATATCCTTCATCGAGAAATTCTTGGACAACCATATATTTACTAACTAGAGTAAAGAAATGTTGTTTCCAATTAATAATATGTTGCTTACATATAATATTAGGGAAAAAAAAACTTCATTCTCATTAACCTTTTTATAAACAGAAGTCTCATCTATATTTTTGATAAAATTAAATTATTTAATTATCTCATCAAAATGGATATCTCAACTCCTTGAAGCTTGTTTAAGTTCATAAATGAATTTTTATAGCTTACATACTTTATTGGCAAATTTCTTAAATTAAAAACTTTCAATTTGTGTCATATACACATCTTCTTGAAGATTCTCATTCAGAAATATAATTTTGATATCTGTTTGTCAAATCTCATAATTATAGTATGTAACTATCGCAAGCAAAATCTTTGTAGATTTTAACATAGTTACCAGCAAGGAAGGTTTCATCAAATTCAACATATTTATCTTTGTTTGTAAACTTTGGTAATTATTATAAATTATATATGTTTATACATTGTTATCCATATTAGTCTTTATTTTAAGAACCCACTTATATACAACATGTTTTATCCCTTCAAATAGATCAGTAGAGTCTTATACTTGGTTGGTGTATATGGAATCAATTTCATATTTCATGGTCTCGAGATATTTTTTAGAATCAATATCAGATATTGGTTCCATGTAATTGGTAGACTCATTAAGTATAAGCAACTCATCATTTTCTACTTCTATGAGAAGTTCATATCTCATTGGTGCATTTTCTGCTTCGATGAGAAGTTCATATCTCATTGGTGCATGATGTGTCCTACCAGATCTACAAAGTTCTTATATTTTTTTAGCTTTAGGCTGAAAATAAAATATTATAACGCAAGGCTCAGGTTCTATTTGGATGTCAGTTCATGGTTCTTGAACTTTTTTAAGTTTTGTTTTCTTCTCACTACTCCTTTCAAGAACAAATTCTTTCTTTTGAAATGTAGCATATTTTGAGATAAATATTTTTTCTCAATGGGATGATATAAATAATATCCAATAGTTTTTTTTAGATATCCAACAAACTTATATTCATTTGACTTAGCTTTTAGCCTTTTCAGATACAATATGCTTCACATAAACGTCACATCTCAAATCTTTCACGTATGATAAGATTGATCTCTTAACATTTCACATCTCAAATCTTTCACGTATTATCAAAAGATTTTGATGGAACTCCTAATTAATTAAATTAATTTATTCAATTAAACCCTTCCACTCATCAATTATATTCTTAATATTTATTAACTTCAATATCTTTTTCATCCTAGGGTTTACATGAGAATTCAAACCAAAATCTCTTTTATTTCGACCGAACATAATTCCTCTCGCCACATTTCCATTTAATTGCTTGAACCTTGCCTTTTCATATGGAAACAACTACAACATCCCGATGAGGTTAAGTTTGGCATCCATTGGTTTCTTGTCCACGTTGTAGTGGGTGAACTATGACGTAAACGTTTTCCAATAGATGTTAGATGGAGCTGCATCATAATACACTATCTACACCTAAAGATGTCAGGGGACCATTTGCTCTTGTTTAATTATGATTTAAAAGCGTCCATGGATTATCGATGGAACTTTCCTTCAGCCATAAACACTAGCCACTTGTACTTGCATAATTAGTAGATCGGGAATTTTACCTTTTCATCTCCGTGGAATTATGTTTCTAGATGAGGTGATCTATGGGGCTCCGTGATATCTTAACTATCTAGCTACCTATCGTTCTAGAAACCTTTCCGTGATATCTTCTAGGTTTTGTCAAAGGATAAACATAGTCGTCAAGGATTTTAACTTGCAATTTTCGGAGTTCAAACTTGGCTGTCTGCAAGTTATCACTAAACACATGGATGGCTGATGTTGTGCCAAGAAAATTAGGTACTTTGAGAGGTTGAATTCAAAGAATTTGAGGTATATTTAACACACATTAAGAGATGGCCACAGGAGAAGACATTGCTTTCCACTTCTTTTTCGCGCTATCAAATCAAGCTTTTCTCAGTATGATCTTCGAGTTCTTTAACAAGATCTTGAACTCACTCTATAA